>Ga0224511_10003655_pt1 | contig 11225 bp, 1 predicted proteins | sample SF_May12_sed_USG_2_FD_169988 | JGI IMG/M metagenome (GOLD analysis project Ga0224511, IMG submission 169988) | Sediment microbial communities from San Francisco Bay, California, United States - SF_May12_sed_USGS_8_1 | ecosystem: Environmental > Aquatic > Marine > Sediment | place: USA...
TGAATGCAACTACAGTCAAACATAATGCATTTTTTTCTATTTAAATGTACTGTTGTAAACAATTTCGTTTGCAATCCGAGAAAACTAATAAAATTGAAGAGAAACGATTTATCCAAATATATCGTCCTAGTATCTGAATAAAAGACATTTGAATGAACGTACGTTATATAATGTGTGTCTATACTAAACACATTCGGATTGACTTGAAATAAATAAGTGTACTTGAATAAGCAGATATAACTATTCAGAAATACGAAATCGAAGTTTTAATCTGTTGAAAAGACTTTCACGAGTGTGCGTACTTAGTTAAAAAACTCCCATAAACTTTTTCGTTGTTTTTGCATTTTATTAATAACACATCTTCAAAGATCATTTCTTAAAAAATAAACAATTTTTGTGGACCAAATTATTTTTTATGGGTTACGAAATTGTTGGTTCTTATTATTGAGAAAGGGCGTGCAACACATATTCAGAATTTGTACCCATAAATAAGAAGTCTTCGCTATATGTCATTAATTATTTTTATCTCGACGATACGCCGTTCAATTTTTCGTTATTAAATCGGCAAAAGTCATTTGGAATAGTTTATGACACAACAAACACATGTAAAGATGCAAAACAGTTAGATATACAGAAAATGACAATTTATCGTCCCAAGAACCATTAAAAAATTGGGGAGTTTAAAGGACAGACCACGTTCAGGTTGACCTCCCCTAAAGTATTGGCATATAAAGCTGTTATTTTATGGCGTCATCACGACGTACTCGTTATCAAACAACAGGAATGTAGTTTGCCGTTTGCCTGATGCATCTGGAACCATAAGTTGTTCTGAAACGACAATGACTCGTCTTGTCTGAAGGTGCCTCAAAGACGTCTATGTACTGAAATTTTCTTTATTAAACGTCACCGTCAAAAGCATTACATAAGCAATGGTCATTCTTAAATATTGCTAGAATCCACATTCATATTAATGTATGTAACTGCGTTCCATCATTTTTCGTTATCAAAAACAACCCCTATCATGAGACGTTGACTGACTTAACTTTTTGGTTTCAGTATATGTACATAATTATTCCATTTTACAACGCCAGTTTTACAGATTATAATTATACGACGTATGTTTTCTGTAGATGATGTACAAATTAAATGTTTGCATAAAAAAGCGAAAGTAAATATCCATTTGTATCTCAGCTATATGAAAGACTATAAATACTCGTATTTTATTTAATATGAAGACAAATGTGTTCATCTGTGTATGTCCAATATATTAAACGTGTGCTTCTTAACATGCTTATAGTATGTGTTTCTGTGCCAGCGTGTTTATGTTTCATTATATTTTTTTTTACTGTTTGTTTTGTAAAACAATATCATTGCTTATTGACCCCGAATAACATTACCAGGAAATGACGTAGTTACAATGGAAATAAGGTGACATCATCCAGCGTAAATACTTTTTAATAACCGAAAAACAAAAATGTATAACAGGCTAATGGAGATCTTTGAAGAAGCGGTTCTCTTTGAAATTGCCAATTTTGTATCGCATTTTCTCGCGTTACGTCATTTGCACATTTGGACCAAAAGCCTCGCGTCGGGTCACATATTATGACGTTTACTTACATATTTTATGGTGCGCACTACATTATATGTGTGTGGGTCTGTAAGTGAAAGAAATATAATCACTGTACGGATACACTATTGCCAACACCGCCACATAAATGAAACAGTGATACGCTAAACTACATCAATACGAGTTGTGCTGCATGTACCGTTTTTCATGGACAAGCTTAGGCACATGTTATTCTAACTTAATATTTCAAATGTCGGACCCTAAAATGGTTAATTTTCTCAAATTAATATTATTATCAAAGCCAACCTAACGACATGAGACACTTACGAGATCCTATTTAATGTTCCTTTCAAATTTTTTTCTGTTTCCTTATTCATTGTTTATTCTTACTATTTATGTACTTTAAGGCATCGACTTCGTCCTCGTAACTTGTTCGATTGAGATTGATTCTGTCTTTCATTTACCAGATTATGGTTGCCAATCTATTTTGAGACATTTGCGATTCGCTGATTACGTTATTAAAATGTGGAGACGGACTAGGTTAAGTGGTGAACCATGTTATTTCCCGAGTTTATTATAAGTCCTCAGTCTTATCAGTATGTGGCTAAATTGTGCACAACTACTTTATTTGAAACAACGTTGAGTGCTGCATAAAGAAACGTCTATTTTAACAAAAACTCCAAGAAATATATCCGACATGGGTTGATTAAATAGGTTTTCGGACAGTAGAAAGAACGTTGCAACAGAACACAACCTTTCTAAGTTAAACAAGAGCATGGGTTCAATTCCAGTTGCGTCATTACAAAGCTGTTATAAAATGGTATTAGATGATTTATACTTAGCGCTTAGGTGGTAAGGTAAACTTACGCTTACATGTTTAATGATTTTCACAGATTCATGGAATAGAAGATACACATTAAAGATTACATGGTTGCCTTTTCTACTCGATGTTCAATGATTCTTATCTTCTTAAAACACTGTATCAGCGCTAAAACGGCGAGGGATCAGACGAAACAAACGACCCAAACTTGATGCTAATGATAAAAGGACTATAACAAATATAGAGAGTACTTGGGATTACAACACACAACAAATAAATCATGTCAAATAAACTTGTTAATCATTGTGATGTATCTCTTATGTGTGCTATTTCCGTATCGCACGTAATGAAATACTGTCTATGAACCGACACAATTGGTTTTGTCTACTGAAACTTATCAACCGATACATTTACTGTTATGCTCTTAGCCTCCGTTTTTTCCGACATTGTTTGCATGCAAAGGGTTTTCTTTTTATCTCATTGTTTCTGATGTATGCTTAATAAAACATCGCACATATAAAGATCAAGGGTAGCAGATGCTGTGACATATTAGCTTTGTCAGATAAGCACATCAGAGCAATATTGTATATTTCTCATTCATTCGGGGTTATGTGTCCAAGAAAAGCTTTAAAGCAATCAGCCAGACACCGCTGGTGCTGAATTGGTCAGACAATGGACATTGCCTTAGCCTGACTTGTCTGTCTTCATAGCAAATACAATACAATGAATTGACATGTTATAAACAAGGTGCAAAACATACAATTATGCACTTTATTTTCCTTTGTTTAAAGTATTGCTTAATTGGGCAAATATATAGTGTACGATACTCTGTTTCTGTAATTACTAAATATTGTAATGATTTATAGTTGAATTGAAGAAGGAGCATTTAAAAGCACGTTTTGTTTTGTGCTATCAATGACTCCTGGAAAACATAGCTAATAGTTGCAGCCCTAAATTGTACTGACTAATGACGCCTTAATTTAAATGCATGCATCTATTAAGCAGCATAACAATATCAAATTAATTACAGTGCAGTTTTATGAGTAACCAATAGTTCCACAGTACTTATTTGTTTCATAGGGAAATATGCTCGTGACGATTTTTAAAATTAATGTTTGGACATAAATTAATACCAACTGTCATCCTTTCATATAGTTTGTGGCATATTTGTAGCAGACTCTAATTGAAGATTTATGCGATTAAATGATTTGTGAAATATTATAAGATATGCATTAACATGAAATACCTTTATTTGTGTATTAAATGCTGGCTGCTAGCGCAATATTAAATACTGTAAAATGCAAACATGTTCAAATGTTTAAGAGTAAACACCTTTCATAGATCACTTGAATGCAACTTAATAGTAAAATTCCACGAAAGGACAAACAAATGTATCATAATATTTTTATTTATAGAAAGCACTGAGCCGTTTTAAAACCCTAATGTTGTCGCATTGGTGATTCAATTTAAACGCAGTGGTTTTTCATATGGTAATTCCGTTTTAACTATTTTTGCTAAGCGTAATCCTCAGGGAAGTTTACGTATTGTGACTGTGTTGAATAAACTAATAATACGTCCTTGGGGATAGTTTCCTGAAAATCGTAATTATATACTGTCGTAAACGAAAGTTTAAAGAGACATATTAAAATATATATATGTGTTTGTTGGAATACAACACAATTCGACATTCACCATTTTTGACAGGTATCGGCTTAGTGACCACTTTCCACAAAATAAAAGAATATTTTTCTGGTCCACAGGGATCATGGATTGTATGTTGTTTACATTTGGAAAAAAAGTTTCGCTCATGCGCTAGGGGGCGTCAGTGGTGTGGCATCCTTCATTACCACTGATGAACAGCTTCAATAAAACCTAGGCTCCTTTTTTCTCGCGCAGGCTATGCTTCCTGAGGGCTTTCCCTTTCATCAGTTTTATTAATAATTAAAAATAACATGTTATTCGACCTCATATCAGCGAACATAGTCTGTTGATTCCACTAATGGTTTGTAACTTATTTCGGTCAACATGGACGACACCTAAAATTGAACGTCTGAATGAAAGTGCAGATTGTTATATAGATACTGACACGGGCGAACATTGCGTTCTTGCAACCGGTTGAAAAACTGTCTGTGGGCTTTTATTGCGGTCGTGGTTTCTGCTGCTAACGGAGTAGTTTGTCTTGTTCATTTTATGTAAATGTTAAACTGTAATGCTGTCACAACCAACCATGATATTAGAAAACGAGATATTAGCAATGACGTTCTCACAATACAAATGCTTAATTGTTTTTAAAAGGGATCATGGTAAAGTTGTTTTTTTGCACATAACTTTGTGTTGATATATCTAACATTATTTGGATATTGTGGTGTGAAAATCATTCAATATCCTTGCTACGTCTCGATGTGATAGGCAAAACTCGATCATGACTATTGCCCTGTTTTCAAAGTTGTACTCGGCTTGATTAACATTACCTTTATATAAAAAGTTTCGGATAAGCATACAGTATAACAATGCACTTTATTCATTACCCTAGTAAACCGGCATCTACGTTCAATTGCAAAATACAAAAACTTAACTGCCTTTCTTCGGATGTATTTATGTGATTGTGTTTCTATTTTGATTGGAGGTGCACACAATCCAATAATTTCAAACCCCGTGCATAGGGTCCTTGGTTTGATCTCTGAAAGCTTCATCAGAAGGCCGTTGTTGTTATAATAATATATGATTATTACTTATCGCTTATCATATACGAATACTAGTTGTTCGAACTGGCTCTTAATTCACCTTCAAGACGTTTTGTTTTCAGAATGTTTTTGAAGCCTTTACGGCATATACTGCCACAATCGGACAGACAATGGCATGTTTAATATCAGACTTGAAAGAATTTGTTTTACTATAATTATGAAATATTATGCAAACGAAACCTTATATGGCACTTATCATATTTATCAAATACATATTAACACTTGTAACCAGAAAAAGAAACACGTAGATATCTTTAAAGACACTGCTTAACAACAAATGTAGCTTTCTTTAAATTCATAATACATGTGTGAACATAGCTGTCACCATAAAAAGGTTTCACTTTATAACTGGAGTGACCTTGAGGCAAACTTGTATTTATTGAATGCTTACACATGAATGTCTACTCCAGGTTGATCCCACTTTAGTGATTTATTGTTGGTCCTGAATAATGCAGGAGCCCCAATTGATATAAATTATGATGAATAAATAGTAAATGCCAACATATTCTAAAAGTATATTTACAGAAAAACGCAGCATGCATTGATTCAGGTGTATCAGTAATACACATGGTCATTTCCTGCTTTCGAAGCATCTGCTTTATGCAAACAGACTCTGCCAAAAATGCATTACAAACTTGGGGCAACAGAAAACAAAACAAAATTATATATTTTCAAAATGAAAGTTCAAATTAATAATATTTCAAAGACCTTTTACAGTGTGTTTCTGATAAATACTGTGTCAATGGTTTACAAAAACGGTAATTAACATGCTGTAGCTTTAAAACAAAGTGCCTGAAGTAAAGACACTGAAAATGACCAGCACACATTAGGCATTAAAAAATATTTGTCTTTATAGTTTTCCAAATTATTAGATGATGGTTTTAACTATTACCCCATAGAAAATAAGCTGCTAATGCCATTAAGGAGGAAAATGTCGGGCAATTTGATATCCATGATGGCCGCAGTACTTTATTGCATTATGTTGTTGTTGTTTTTTTAGTTTTTAATTTTAAACGATAGAAAACAGAGTAAAAATTGCAAAAATGGTAAGGATAAAGTGATTTTTATCCCAGCGATCATATAAAAAGACTTTATAAAATATCTACGGCGGCCATTTTGAATGGACCTTTTAAAGGTCAAAGACTCAAAGTACAGCCGTGGTAGAGCAAAAAGTAGCATTAGCATACCTCAAATATGTAAATAGGAATGACTACCGGCTTGTACTACAATGCCGTTAAAATTATTTTTTTCCAAAATCAATCAAGTCTAATATGTGAAATAAATGTCAAATGCACGAACACCGAATCTGGTGTAATATATATTTCTATCCCCCTCCATTATCATGCTTTTTTAAAATAGTTCAGGTTTTGTGTCTACTAGTATGTGTTCTATAAATGTTTATGCTATGTATTTAGTCTTGAACTGAACTGAAAACTCCGTTATTATACAGAGGGGATATATAAGATTCATTTTGCCTTTCGGTCTGCTGTTGGTTTGTAGGCCGTTGGTTTGTCTGCACATATTTATATACGTCTATGCAGCAATTTACAGTCACATTTTTATGTGAAAGGGACTATACTTTACATATGCAATCAACAGGACTTGAAGATTTGCAATACACATTTCGCATGCCGATTGATCCAATCATTACAGATGTATACCCTTTAAACATACCAAACATACATATAGTGTTTTTCTTACTGTACACGATTTAATCTAAACACGTGCGACCAGTTATTTTGTTATCCGCCATATTTGTATGATTGAATATGTGGATCGAAAAACAAGTTATGAATGTGAAATTTCATTGTAATTTCAAATATGTTCATAAAACGCACAGGTAATGAAGAACTCATTATATGGTGCATATATAACTTATGTTTTAAAATATTAATAACATTTCGGATCACAAAGTGCATATATGACCATATGAACAAGTTTAAAGAATAAATAGCATGATAAAACATTCAAAGTTTAATACAACAAATAAACAGCAGGTTCAACCGACAAATTGCGGCGCATATAGTGTTTCTCTCGGAGGTTTCAAGGGAGCGTTACAGTTGTCTTTTACACAGCAGTATGTACACTCAAACTCGACATTAGGATCGCCAATAGAGAGATCATCACACTTGACCTTGGACGAGGTTTTCTGCCACCAGTCGCTGTAACACATCTCGAAACTGCCGCAACTGAAATAGGGATATAACTGGTGAATCTAAATTTATTTATTTAATATCACAGTTGTGAAACATGAAAGCAACGAATTGCAACATTCGCAGGAAAACACTAAAACATGTAAATATAAGAATAACAATTTACAGACACAATTTATACCAGTATCGATGGCATAAACAAATGTATGTCTTATAATAAACGTATCATAATACAATATTACAATATGTATGGGATTATACTTTTAAAACAGGAAAATAAATAGTTGTTGAAGATTTAAGGTGTACGTGTACAAATTGGTGAATTGATTACGACGATAATGCCATCTCTCTGATTTGATTTAACCTGCGGCTGCATTGAGCTTTAAGCCGCCTTGAAAATTGAAGAAATGCTAATAAAACAACCTGTGCGTGACTGTCCGTGTGCCATCAACGTGATTTGCCACGTGGTTAATGCAGTAGTTGTTGGGCGGTTCACAGCTTTGCGGTCTGTGTTGCAGGTGGCAGTAAGCATGAGGTCCCGTGCAAACGTGACACGAAGCTGGAAATAGTAACAATACGTTCAAATGGTTTTACTTTTGAAACCATTCTTCTGTTTATTAAGTTATAAGAAACGTATACACGTCAGTTTACTTATTTCAAACAAAATATCGAACCCGTCGTGCATCCTTAATCGTTCACGTACTTGTTACATTTGGAAGAGTATACAGCACTTGAGATGGTATCGTAGGGCTGCGTGTTGTCGTGGTTGCTGTGGTTGTCATGACTGTAGTCGTAGCTGTCGTTGTCCTGGTTGTTGTTGTGGGAGTTGTTGTTGGTTTAGGAGCTGTTGTCGTTGGTGTTGGTTTGCGTGTCGTTGTTGTTTTAATAAATGTTGTCGTTGTTTTGGACGTTGTTGTAGTTGATCTGGTCGTTGTTGTATATGTAGTTGTCGTCGGTATAGTCGTTGGTCTTGTCGTTGTTGCTGTTGTATCTGGGGGATGGGGAGTTGTAGTAACACGAGCTTCCAATAAAAATACACGAAAGTGATAAATAATTATTTATTAAACAAACGAAATATATTTTTTAATTACCACTTTATTATTGTAATGATCTAAAAATATTGAAACATTTTAAATTTCTAAACTACTACAAAAGGGTATTGTTTCTCATTAATGGTATGAATTTTTCGTGTAATTTGTCTTTGATTAAAAACAAAATTTGAATGACTTGATGTTTTATTATCACTCACTTAAAGCAGTAGGACACGGCTTGTTATTTTCTGAAACATGGAAGTTATACATGTACACACTTAGCCATAAAATTGGTTTCATAGACAATGCTGACTTTATAATTTTCATTAAGGATATATGCAGTAAGATGATTTTCATATTATTCAAAGTCAAATGTACATACCAACTGGATGAACGGTTCTGTTGCCAGCTAGCGGATTCCAGTTGCAGAGATGGTCATTACAACAGAAGCTGGAGATATCCTCTGGTGGCTTGTATGCATTAAGGCTGTCTAATATGTTGCAAATCTGTCGTGTGCATTTAAAACAGTAAAACCATCGTAAAACTTTACCAAGTTATTTTATATTATACTAAAACAATGATGCAAATAGTATGGTATTCCATAATGTTGCTGATTTAATAGAAAACGATAACACACATGGAAAATTACAAAAAACTAGTTCTTACTCCTAGTGACCTGCAGCCAAGTGTGTAGGCCGGAAATGGACTACCAGTATGTCTAACCTCAACGTAACATTTCTGCAAGGGTAACATAAAACATAAAAAGGTTTCTTACAAGTATTACATTAAAGTCATTTAAAATCAATCTGAAGTCATTAAGATAAACATAGAGTCATGACTAGACACATGATTACATATTTAAATTGCGTCTCATTGAAATAAGTTTGATAAGACAATGACCATACATATGTTCATTTTGTTTCTGCTAGCAACGACGCATTCTTTCCAAAAATTTTTAATGGAAAACATCTTAATATATGTGTTTTGATATGATAAAAAAACTGATGAAAGGGAAAGCCCTCAAGAAGAATTTAATCAAATAATGGTAAATGTAATGTCACTTAAAGTTATTATTCTTTATTATAATTATGTTATTGTTTTATTTTATTTTATTTCTTCATCAAGAACAAGTTAATGCTTAAATCGTGTAATCTCGCATTTCGTGTATAAGGAAGTACGTTGAGGTACATGTATGTTTACAGTAATGTTGTAATAATTTAGTCTGCATTATACTTGATCACACTCACCTGAGTATCTTTCAGACAGCTGGTAGTGTCCTCACAAGTCCTTGCACCATTTATGTCATCACAATGGAAACATGTCCAAGTCGTGTTTGTATGTTCTAAAACAGACATTATTTTCCTGTATAACAATAAATAATGCGATCTGGCATAGACATACATTGCCTAGTAGAACAAATTAAACAAGATAGATAACGTATTATGTGCGTTATAACAAAATGCTACATACTGAATAATTCGGATAAACGGTATTCGGACCAACAAGGTTCAGCTGTATTTAAGTTGTAATAATCTGAGAAAAGGAGGAAGTTCTCAGGTAGAATAGTCTGCATGGGGAAAATAGCAGCATAGGTTTAATAGAAACTGTTCAGCAATGACATTAAAAGATGCCACACCACTGACTCCCCTAGCGCATGAGCGGAACTCTATTTTCAAATGCAAACAACATAGACCAGAGGACCAGAAAAATATAACAACACAATGATGTAGTACAGGGTGACATTTGACAGCAGCAATTGATTTTAGAAAAGGGGTAAAGCATGCAAGAAAACAATACCATTACAAGTTGTTACATATATGTACTTTATCACAACAACAAAACTTGTTAATTCAGCCAGTGGCGTGGTGTGAAAAATGACTTCGGAAATATGATAACTACCTAATTATAGAGACATTGATTTATTTAATGCGCATCGTCAAACACCAATGACGCACCCACTCCATACAGGGATCACCCATACATCCCACTCCTGGTGAATACTCACGCAACAGACGAAATCTCATTTAGTCTCTTGTTCTTAATATTACCTAGGAAATCACCATCACACCCTTTTACGTTGCACGCATCGTTGTAGCAACATTCTGAGCAAATAGGTGCTATTCCCTGGCGTTTGTGAGGGGCGCTGTGGGGGTGCAATGTGGGGACTGGCCGTAGATTACCAGATACGTCAATGCATTGTTCCACGGTACATAACTGCAAAAATGGAACACTGCCCACTACATGTTGAATATGTACATAAGTGTTCTGCTCGAGAAATTAAAGAACCATATTAACAGACAGTGTGTTATTGTCCTGTTTGTGTTTCCAAATATAAGGCCGAGCTTAAAATATTGTTTGTTGCCCCTCCAGCGACCCATGCCAATAAGGGTTGGGTCGATAGGTAGGGAAACTATTATATTTTGTTAAAGTATGTTATCAGTATATTTTATTGTAAGCTGCTTACTTATTTTTAATACTTGGGCATAAATTTTGCAAATGCATAAACGTAATCGCAAATTTAACTATATAATGCTGTTTTTAACATGTAGATTTACTAATAAAACATTTTTTGCCTTATGCTCTGATGGGTATAGCATTCTACAGCAGCAGAATATAAATGGAAGAGATGTTTAAAGACAAAATGTTGTCAATAATGTGGACAAGTCAGGAACAACACACAGAACATCACAAAACACGAAGTATACAAAGACGCAACAGACATTAATTAATAACTGTTTTCCGTGTTTTTCGGATTTTTCTGTTTTTTATTTAAATTTTCAATTACTTAAAGGGGCATTGTCTGATCTTTTTATCAGCTATTAATCAGCTATTTATTGAATATTTTAATATCAAGTAGTATTTTATCGTCAAAAAGAATGAAATAATAACATAATACCGAAACATATTGCA
>Ga0224511_10003656_pt1 | contig 11225 bp, 7 predicted proteins | sample SF_May12_sed_USG_2_FD_169988 | JGI IMG/M metagenome (GOLD analysis project Ga0224511, IMG submission 169988) | Sediment microbial communities from San Francisco Bay, California, United States - SF_May12_sed_USGS_8_1 | ecosystem: Environmental > Aquatic > Marine > Sediment | place: USA...
ATATATATATATATATATATATATATATATATGAAGTTATTGGAACATTTTACGGATGATGGATGAGTATAATTGCACTATGTGTTCAATAGTTGACCCGCACAACCATTCTGTCCTGCCATATGAGAATGTCTCCATACATCAGACATTTTTGTTTCAATCACCAGTCCCTATTAATGTGAAGCTCATAAATCACATGTTAATCCACCTAGGAAACATTACTAAGCAATATCTTAAGCCACAATGAATATATATTTCAAATATTTTGCATTTTATTGTATTGTCTAGTCAAACACTAGCTACTTTCTGAGATTTATGTTAACTTTGGTCCAGCTACCAACTATGATGACAATAATTGCTAACAATGCCGGTCTAACAAGAGAATTTACATCTATCCTCTTCGGTGACGTTTTGACATTTTGCTCAAAATGAATCATAGCGTCTGTGAGCATACACAATGACACACCTCATATGTCAGAGATATCAGTGTGAATTTAATGATGTGTATAAATATTGCCGTACATGGAATCGCACATGCAAATTTAGTGATATCCTAACAAGCCAGGAACAGGTAGCGCATGCATTTATGAGAATGTGTAAAACATGAAATCCGGACGATTGGATCGAAACCAAGAAATTTCTGTCTGCAAATATTGACACCCCCGTATGTGAATTGTCTGGCGGTAGTGTATAAGCAGAGAACAGTTTGCGATGCAAAACATTCAGCAAACAATAACCTAATAACACTGACAGGCACATGTACTATGTCTGATGATAACCAGTCCCGCAATTATAAAATACAAATTTTACAGCAATAAGCAGATAGGATATGGAGAGGCTAATGGATTTATAGCGATATATTCTGACTCAGTACGAAAATCGTAACGTACTCGTGTACTTTATACCAACAATTAGAGGTTATATTAACGTCAGTGAGGTCCCTGTAATTTGCTCTGGTGCGTAATGGTAATGGCTTGCCCATCAACAGTTTCAGTGTAGCCATTCAATAAAAGCTGGTGATTTCATGCATGGGTACTCCACAAGCCAATCGCGTGGTAGCAAAATTACACGCTTGTGTGCCACTGGGGGAATAACCATTCATTACGTTTACCTCATCCTTTAAGCTGTGCATCATGATTTCTGCATCAGTTCTAATGATTTAGCCGGCAGTGTAACAAGAGCTTATAGGAGCTGTGGATTATTACATGCATACATATCCTCCGGCGCTTGGTCTCAACATATATCAGGTAGGTGATACTGTAGAACTTGACATATCACTTATTCCATCCAAACTTGTGAGCCATTCCTAAACAAAAGATAAACCCTATCGCCCAGGTAGTATGTGTCCTGGGGGAGCTTTGTAATAGGCCAAAACAGTTTTTCCAAAGATCTTGTCAGTAAAAGTTTGCATTTTGCTGCTAAAAGAGATCGCAGGATGACCAAAAGGAAGCCAAAAGCCTGTATGGACAAGTAGAACCAAAACACAATGTCTACGCTTATCTCTTCCTGTGAATTACCTTTGCTGTCTTCATCCTTACCAACACCATTGCTATACAATTTACAGACTTATAGATATATGCTAACATTTTAAACTTCTTATATATATCATCATAAAATACGCTACATCACAGGCGAGAGCCGCATACACCCCTTCCCTCCCTTCCCAGTAGCCCTCAGTATGCCCTGCGTTACCAGTGTTCCCCTTTGATGTTCCATCTCACAATGTGCAGGGCTGAGACAAACCATCACTGTAAAAACCTGTACCACTTAAGTTTTCTGGTCACTTTTAGCAAAGAATACCTGTCTGTGAGATTCCTTGTTTCTCTGTCTTTTTGGCTTTCATCCAAGGAATTAGTATGCAGAACATGGGTGTTCTTTTCAAGCCACTAATCAGTATCCTTTGAATTAAAGGAACTTCAAATAAAAACTTATTCAGTATATGTCTTTCTTAGGTTCTTGAGTAGACTGTATAACAAAGTGGATAATCGCAATTGAACTTCAGTGTCTCTCGAAAGCAAAATGCATAAGATTTCTCCAAATTAGGGATAAATACCCACTTTCATAAAAATTATTAAAAGTGTAGTTACTACTATTATTAGTTGGAGCTGGCGGAGCTCTACTATTTACCACAGAAAGTCAAATGAATTTGGTCACTAAAGGCTACCTAGACTAATCGCGAAATACACTCAAAAATCCCCTCATAACCTTCTATAAACAAATCAGCTGACTTTCTTGGCTACAGCAGGGCAGGCACCGAGCAATTTAGCAATTAATTACGGGTACATGTAATGGGGAAACACTGGTTTTATGTATTCTTGAATGAATGACTATTAATTCAGACTTTCACGGTGCACTCAAGAACACCTGGCGTGATAGGTAACCAGCTGAAAAGCTCAGCACACCTGCTTAGTGTTGTGTTCCTGTAATAGTGGTTTCGCCTCCTACTCAATGCTGTACAAGATGTAGTTAAAATGAAATTAACTTTGCATCTTGATCACCTGTATAGCTATCTCGTATACAATGGTGAGGCTAAATAGTCAAAAACATAACTATATCCTCACCAAATAATCCATCCATAAAATAAGTTCATTACATTAGCTCTGCGGTGGTGTTGTTATTGGCACAATTGAGTCACGCGTGTAATAGCTGCTATGGGAATAAACTGAGAAGGGTAATACACCTCATTTTTCTCTGGTGAACTTAGACGCGGAGCCAGCGTGGGTGAATGAATATACGAATAGATACCAGGCATACCGATATCATAGCGACATGACTATAGTAACTGTTGAATAACTGCTCAAAGATGTAATCTTTGTACTGACGTATACCGCATACCTCATGCAAACCGGGAAACTGTAGATACAGTTTTATTATCTGGTAGGCACTGACAGTGCGGCTGCACACAATAACATGTTATGAAAACCTATAATAACGAGCGATGATGTCAGCTCCAATGCCAAATGCGGAGAGCGTTCTTTCATTTGGCTAACTAATGATAGTTTCATTGATGATACATTCATACACTTCGCATATTCATACCGTCAAAAGTATAGTACTGGCCGTCGTCCGCGCTGAGATTTATTCCATTTTCATACATTATGGGTGAAGTATGATGGCTTATGCACTTACTCAGTGAACATTCTGATACTCCTACTTAAGTCACATCAGTAATGAATGCATGAAGAAGTAGTAGTGTTGTTTATGTAGATCAGTCTAATGTGCAACTGGTCACTTTCAATTAACTATGGGGCTCGTAATGAAGAAAGAAGTCCAGTTCAATTTACATGTAGGTTAATCTGTGACCCTACAATTCATGTACAATGCAGCATACTATTTACTTTCATTCATCTTATTGTACTTGCTTGACTTCAGCATTCTCCGTAGTGGGTAAGCCTTTTAGTAGCGGGAGTTCAAATGCGCAAGGTCATCGCTTTCTCCAATATAGGGTGAAAGTGTTAACCATGGGTTTTTGTGGGCAATGTACGCATCAGTTCACTCGTTTAGAGGAATGTATAGGATGATTGATGCGCAAAACACTGACATACACTTGATATCTATTTTCATACAATCTGGTGCTACAGGTGCTATCAACAGGGATATCGCGTGATGTATGCACGAACCCTCTCGTGCTGGCTATACATACACAATACCCGGATGTAACTGCATATATTTTACTTCTGCCAAATAGGTATCCGTTTATGCTTGTTCTCATAATGCAATGTTTCCGATTTCAGAATGGCGAATATCTCGCTGGGATACTTGAGTCCGACATCAAACAAATCAATAGAGAACATTACCAGCCCATCTCTTTCAACATGGCTGGATAGATACAATGGATCAGAGACTCTGTTTTATGAGGAACACATGCCTGGAATAATAGCCTTTTCTCGAATTCTTCCGCCCTTCTGGTGGGTGATAGGCATCATCGGTAACATTATAGCCCTGCTGGTGTGGTTACAGCCCAAGATGAGGCACAGTTCTGGCTACTATCTCGCTGCCTTGGCAATAGCTGATCTCTGCTTTCTTCCACATAGCATCATCTATGAGGTAAACTACACGTACAGGAAGCCGATTTTGGATCAGCCAGTGTTGTGCGAATGGTTTGTCATGTCCTACCTCTCGGTACAGTATATGTCACCTGTGTTTGTATTAGCATTCACGGTGGAGAGGTATCTGTCAGTATGCCACCCATTTCGTATGGTAAACTTCAATCAGAGTAACAGTAAGGTGACACTGATGTGTATAGCTGGACTCTCTGCATTCTGCGTAGCTATAAATGGGGTGCAAGGGTACTTCTGGACGACAGATCATGGCCCCGACAAACAAGCCATCTGCAACATCAGGGATGAAATCGGTACGAGCGGAATATGGACTATCTGGTCATGGATAGCTGAAGGACTCATATTTGCTGCGGTACCGATAACCGTTCTCATTTTAAACATTCTTGTTATTGTGGAGGTAAGAAACATATCACGACTTGAGCGCCGAAACATGAGGACTAATAGCATAGACAGACGATCTACCACAGTGATGCTGCTCGGAGTGAGTTTCTATCAAATATTCACAGTGCTTCCCGCTACTGTTGTCTATGTACTTTTTTATCAATACATCGCTCCAGGGAATGGTAAAGAGTATTATTCAGACGATGAGATACGGTCAGACCCCGAGTGGCAGAGTCATCTCCACTATATAGGTGCGAGAATAATCATACAAAATGTGTGTATGTCTCATTACGCAGCCAACTTCTTCATCTACTTACTAACGGGTAAAATATTCCGTAAACAATTACGAGAAATGATGTTTCTGTTCTGCTGCAAAGAGAAGCTCCGGTACCTGGCAACCCGAACGATATCAACTAGAACTACGCGTATGAGCCTTACATCACACCGTATCAGCATATCCAACAAAGGCCGGGCGGGTACCCAGAGCCGTACAGCTGATCCCTGTAACAATGACACAGAGCTTGGTAATAAGAATAGTTATTATAGCCAGGCGGAGTTAGAGACCATGGAACCATCCAGTTGTCACCCACAGCGACAACTCAGCGCACAATCTCGGCTATTAACGTGTGTAGAAGAGTCTGATATCTCTGATCGCGATGAATATAGCGAACATGATGCATAAGACCCCTTGCCCCAAGCTAGTTCGTGCCACCTCGTGATCACGTTTCAAGTCTTTTTGAAACAGCACAATCTATATACCAATCTGTAAACATGAGCCGGATTCCATTGTTCTAATAAGATATTGTCAAAAGTTTTTTTCTATTTTTGCAGCGTAATACTCAGATCGCATATCAATACTATTTTTTGTTATTATAGATGAATCTGCGGTTTCAAACTTTCAGACAATGTAGTGTGCTTCCTACGGCGGCGTGTCAATACTGACCTCACAAGCATGAGCTCGTGAGCCTGTAATGTAATTTGTGCTGCATATATTTATATTATCTCACTACAGATAGGGAGATCACATATGTAAATATTACTGATGCGGCAGGCGCAGAGCCCAATTAGTTCTACATAGCACCAAAAAGGTTCCGTATAGTTCCAATCCTCAACAGGTACTAATTATTGTCAGGTATGCTCATATTTCTCCCATTTCATTCTATATGCATATGATGAGATTTTACTCAGTGAGTATACCCGAAATAAAAAATACAACTCTGGCAGTATTCTTGTAGACATTTTTATATCTTGCTTATAACCGAGGAGGGCTCAATCTAACTCCCAAGGGGCTCTCTGAGCATATTATGAGCAGCAATCAGACAGGCATAGGCAGAAATACTCTTGCAGTTGACAGGTGATCAATCCACTCAGCTTATTTTGGGGACGTTGAACCATTCGTATGATAAGCATGCGTCATCACCCACTAGACTCTAGACTAGAATGTCTTCGACCAACAACATAAATATTATTGAATGGTACCGGTACACAGCACAAATCATCATTTTACATTCACACAATTTATACAGAATACTACATAATATTATAGTGGCTTATGGCTGTATTACACAATGGTTCAACATTGAAATGCCCTAACATCAGATGCCATTCAGTCTGCTAATGAGAGATGGAGTGCATAAAAGTATTTTTGATACCACTAACAATTCTATGCTCCATCACAGTTTGTTGTACAACATTGCGGTAAGTTCATCAGATAGGTGAAAATTATTCATTGATGGAAGAACACAAGTTTAACGAAACATGCCCGGAGCATGATTTACATGTGAACCACCATGAGTTTCATTTTATTACACAGCTCTTCATTAATGTGATAATGACGGGAGCTATAATATTTATTAATATCCCCATGCGTAACTTTCTATTGATTCGGGTAGATTTACATAATAGAACTCTCCCCTGAACATGTACTCTCCTTCTTTTTCAAAAGACTGATAAAAAAAACAGTTGCGACCTCAATAAAAGGTCAGCCGACGCTCATGATGGGAGGCTAATCTGTTGGTTGAAATAGTAGGCTGCATTCCAGAATTGTGAGCTAGCTAGCGCAACCTTAGAACTGTGGTCATACCAGACAGGATTCTCAGGCCTGACCCTGAGTACCTCCATTAGCACTGGCTGGACAGTGGGTGGGATGTTTGTGGCTATGATGGTGGGTGGCAGGATCAGTAACTGCAGTGGGATAGGATAGGTATACGCCGGTAGCCGACAATCATCAAAACATTGCAACAAGCAGGAGATTATAGTAACATTAGCGCGTACAAAAATAGAGTGTGTATTGAGATTTGAGAAGTGTTTAGTGTTTCTCTCTGCATAAATAGGTAATATCACAGTTAGAGACCCAACTACATTCTTGCAATACATACATTCAGTAAAGCTTGCTCAAATGCGGCATCTAACTTAGTATTAGCCAGTTCTCTTTCCTTTTTGCCATCTGTTGGTGCAGTCTCCTTGACCTGAGGGAGAAAATAAAATAGTAATGAGAGTAATCGGCACTGTTTGGTGTGATTCACCCTCCAGATGATGCAATGACGGGAATGAAATTAGAGGATATTTGGGTGAAAACAGAGGAGCAGCAGCGGATAGATCGCTGCGGCAGCCAGGTGGAAAGTCAACGGTCTACCCTATGATCACCACGTTTCTAAATAATTTTCAGTGGCTGAAAATGACCCACATACGAAGTGTACTTGGTGGACTGGCCATACATTTCAACAAGATCGGTTATCATACCTGTCATCAACTTTCGGCAAGCTATTGATATTGCACAACCATCTGTGACAAACATTTTATGGGTGAGCCTGCCGATTATCTCCCCAATCATAGAGCAATATCTATGGCCCGAATACGCAGTTACCAAATTACACACACGTATCTACATGTGCTCAAATACATCACAGGCCCAAAATCTCTTGTATATTTTTGTTTCTATATGTCATCTCAATTAGAAGTAATTGGGCAAAGAAGTTGGTGAAAGCCATCACTTGGGGCCATTACAGAATTTTCTATTCTTGGACACGCTGGAAAAATTAAGGAACGGCTACAGTAGAAAACCTTTATTTGATGGTGAGAAAATTTGAGAATGTGATCAAGGAGACAGGTAGAGTACTACGCTTGCAGGTAGCAGCTAATCTCACCATAGAAGAAACTAATCAGACTATAGTAGCAAGAAATGAAACTAGAGCAAAAATCGACAGACATTGTCACGGAATAAGCACAGAAACCTCTGCAGCTATAAGGACAGTCATACTTTACCTTAGACTTATTTTGCGCTTTGAAATGGAGGCTACGGAAAATTTAGATTGAGTAAACATTTAATAACTAGAACGGAGTCAGGCAGCCTAGCGCCATGTTGTCATGAAAACTCGCTAGAAGATGGGTTGACAGTGGCAAAGTAACCCAGAATGATATAATGCAAAAAAGACCCTTGATGGAATATGGGGGATTAAGTACTGAGGTAAGATTTCCTTCACCATAAATAGATATAGTCTCATATAATAATTCTCTTTCACTGTCTCTTCGCAAATAGTATAAATTTCATGAGCGAATAATTTCATGTGAACATTTTTTCTACAGGATTACGATCGTTTCTGATGTCAATCATCCAACTCCATTGAGGCCAGGTCTCCATACAAGAGGTCTTGCCCTTAAAGACATTATTATTACTATTTTTGTAAGCATGGTCCTGTCATTGCCACATGTAAAAGGTGAGTGAACGCAATCGGATTTTACCATTGGGAGAGTGAACATTCCAAACCGTTATTGAGGATTAAACAGTGACGTGTCACCGGATTAAAGACACGAGACATACCGAGTTATGTTCCAGGATAAGTAAGTTGCTCAGTCGCTTTACTTCCTTTGGTTCATTGAGTAGCAAGCTTTGTGATTCTCTGTAGAATTGAGCCTGCTTGTTCTGTTGTATAACAAATCTAGCGTGGTGCTTGTCCTGCTTCTTAATGTGCCTGCATAATGGTAGACATATTTATAACAGCTGATCATGTAGCAACCCGCAATGAGTTTGAATCGACCACCAGTGGGTCTGCAATACGATGAGACTATAGCGACCCCTTCCAAAAATGGTTCTGGCTCAAAAAATACTACTCGCTACTTTGGATCAGGGGTCACTTGAACTAAACTAGTGACAATTAATTTTCATAGCAGAAAACTGCACTGAGAGAATTCAATTTGTCAACTATAAGTTCCAAAGGTTCTCTGAATTGGTGCTATGAGAAGTCAAACAAGCAAACTATATAGTCTTCCATATGCTGCTACAAATGTGAGTAAACGGCATAAGGCTGTGATCGCGGTCTACATAATATAAGCCTGCTGAGCATACCTGTGGATTCCTTTTTCGATGTTTTTGATGGTTTTAAAGCTATCTCTGATGACATCTCTGTAGGTCGGAGCATCCAATGGTGGAAGATTTCTCATTTCTGACCTGCTTACATTAATGCGTTGGCCAGCATCTCTCTCTAGACCTTTCACTTTCATATAGTGAGAGACCAGGGGACACGACCCTCGCACATCGAAAAGAGATTTTACCACGTCCGGTCCTTTACAGGCAGGATGAGACTGTAAGAAGAGTAATAATGAAATAACATGAGTCAATTTCTCTCAGATTAGGTGCAGTGCTGCAATAAACTTAGGGCAATTTTCCAATGTAAAATGTCCTCGTTTTTGAACAGAACGTCTCTGAATTGAAGGATAAAGGAAACCTGTTTGTTTTCTCAACAGAGTGATGTGATAGTTCAGTAGAGCCCTGGGCTCGCAACCGCGAGAACCTGGGTTCAAATACCGGTCATGGCGGGCTCGCACTGTAGATGTGAGCTCCTTATACCAATGCTAGCTCAAAAACAAGCCTCACTACGAGGTAGAGCGTCGATACGGTTACGCACATGGTGCTCCATGCTAAGCTGTAACAGGTGAAAAAATGAGTATCTTACCCGGCAGCTTCACCCTAACAGTGAAGACGTCATACAAAAACAGTGACATTATAATCCCCGCCCCATGGATTTGCATACCTCACGCTCTGACTGAGCAGGCTTGGCTGACTTCCGTATTTTGACAGTTTTAGCCTTAGATCCCGCTCGCGTGTAGACTGTTTGTGTGTCCTCCTCCTGCTGTTCCTCGATGACCCGTTCAGACATACCGGACCCAGAAGTTTTGGTTTCCCGAACCGGGGTTAAAGTCTTGGACATGGCGAGGGATGCTAAAATGGAATTCACCAGGGAGGTGTTTGATTGCCAGGCAGCCTGCTCTATCGCATATATTAGCGTCAATGGGAATAAACTCGAGTTACACAAGGAATTAAACAGGGAAAGGTTCACACACCAAGTCAACAGTGCAGGAAACAGTAGCGTAATGCAGGGGCCAATGGAATGTGAATGGAGTGAACATTATAAAAGCCTGTTAGGGTTTTAAGGTACCATATGCTTTATTCCAGGAAACGAAGGATCGAAGCGGCCGCAATGAACCAAAGCGGAGTCGTTTATCTGGAGAAAAGTGTGAGCGATTCACTACAAAGATCTCGGCAACATACAGAAGTGAGAAATTTGTTGCCATTTCTAAGTCGAATATTATTGAATCTGAAGTCAGGCTTATGATGAAAAACAATATGTAATTACATCCAGTCAAACCTAATCTTTGGACTGCTTCTAGTACTAAACGGTATTCTTTCTATGAAAGGGCGTGTTTCAGTGAGAATCCATGCAAAATATACTGAAGAGCTATTCAATTGGTTGATACCTGGTGGTCTGGGGTATCGCTTTCCTTGCGAGTCGGCTTCGACTGGCTTCAACTCATCCGATTTCGATGATTCTGATCTATTTTTGTTTTTGCTCCTCCATGTATTATGCGAGGTGGCGCGGCTGTTTAGGCTAACCTCGGAGCCGCATTTCTTATTGGACTGTAAGCTCTCGCTATTCATAGCTTCAATCTGCACCAACCAGTCATCGGCGGGAGGCTTTTTAGTCGTTTCTGTGAGAGAGGGTATGGTAGGTTATAGGAAACACACCACTAACATTCACCGAACATGGCGTCTTCAGATAGGAATCACACATTGGGACACTGACTCAATACAGATGGTCTGTTGACAAGGGGCCATATCCTCCAACACAAACTGTGATTAGCCAAACACATTGCAGTTATTTTTCTTTTCAATTGGGGGAGTTTGCACAGGTAGTGCTACAACTAGCAATCAGTCTGAGTTAGGTTGGATGCAGTAGTTGAGTTAGTTTACCACTGGTCCAATAATTACCAAGGCACGCAACTTCAGTTTACTAGAGTAGTAGTTACCAGTTAGCAAGGAGTGTTAGTTCCCTTTTGAAGTGGATCTACACGTGATGGCACTCACTGATTGATGGGAATGGTGCAGAACAAAGAGTACATGAACTTTCAGTTTCAGATGTAAACGTAAAGCTGACTGTGATTGTTATTGCTACATTCGACATTTATATCTGTAAATCAAGACCGAAATGGCACTGGAGATAACTTAGGTGTACTTACTGAACAGGTGAAGATGGTTTACCTTTGTTTTGAGTTTTACCCATCGCCGCCTCTCTCTTTTTACCAGCTGGTTCCAGGTCGGAACTCCACCGCAGAAATCTCCTTGGTGCTGGCACAATTCCTAAAATTAAATGACATGTATTACGTCGGAGTCTTATGTACTATCAATGAGCAATCATTCACTTGGGTCTACCATCCAGGTCATATAAAAAGTGCATGTAATATTACAAAGTCGGAGCTTATGACTGGGAATGCAAAGCTCAGCCAACC
>Ga0224511_10003657_pt1 | contig 11225 bp, 7 predicted proteins | sample SF_May12_sed_USG_2_FD_169988 | JGI IMG/M metagenome (GOLD analysis project Ga0224511, IMG submission 169988) | Sediment microbial communities from San Francisco Bay, California, United States - SF_May12_sed_USGS_8_1 | ecosystem: Environmental > Aquatic > Marine > Sediment | place: USA...
CCTTTTTGTGACCTCTTCACCATTATCGTAGAACTATTGGGCTATATGCTTGTTTTTTTTCATCAGTAGCGGGTTAGCGTGGAAGCATGTAGCACCACAAGCGGCCTATAGTATCAATCTTTCACCACCTAGTCTGGCTTGATTTTTTTTTGAGCCAGATTGGGAGCTCAGCTTTTTACCACAGAGCTATTCTGCTACCTCTGAACCCTCAATTTGTCCTTCGTGTGATCATGGTGTATCACCTGCACAAAATAATTTACAGCCATAATAGTTGGATTGTCAACTTCCTTACCTGTACAACATTATTATTATTTTTCAGTCAACTGACAACAGCACCACCAGCGCCAGCGACTCTTGGTCCGCATACCCTCGCTACAGTGAAGATTACCTTACCAACAGCTGTCCCACAGACTGCAAACCCAACCATTCGACCTCCATCATCCCCGGCACTAGTCACTACTGCAATGCATACAATCCAGCCACCGACGAGAACATCTGTACATAGCAGAGGAGTACTCAGTCAACCGATGGTCACTTTAGCGATAATAGATGCGTTCCATAATGCACCTGTAACTCGAATTGAGCCGAGCCAAGCATTACGCCTGAGAGCCACCATGAAGCATAACAATGGTAGGTCTCCATTACTGGACTCCTCTGGTCTCAGAACTTATAATGCTTTCGTCGGGAGCGTGTACACAGACGGATAATCCGTGCGGAACTATTTGGAGACTCTAATTAAAAACAAAGAAGCAGGAGAGATATATTCAAACCAACCAAAAAGGGTTAGCTACTCAAAATAACTTGAAAAAAAGCTCTATGCATAAATAAACTTGGCTTAACCTTCCTGGTCCACAAATTAATTCATCTACACTCGGTTATGCGTATTGATCGAAGGTCGAGTTGAGAACAGAGCTTTCAGGCTAAAGATTCCACGACATAAAATTAACCAACTTATACCAACCATACAGTATAACAAAAATTGGAAGATAATCTCAGCCATAGTTGTAAATCCTCTTCAATCTCATGATAATTTTGTAGATGTTAAAGGAATATGGATTAGCTCATGCAATGCTTTAATAAATAATGAGCCAATTGTGCTGATCGATGAAAATGGGTAAGTCCACATGCATGAAAGTTAAACAATTATGCCATACCAAGATGACCAAGTACATGGATCGGCTTGAAATTACATGAAAATTATTCAAATGAAAACCTCATTTATATTAGTGTCCATTAGCTAAACAAACCAAGTCCACATAGCAGAGGCTGAAAATTAGGGTCGTGCTCGTTCCAAGATCCAAAATTCAACTTAATAATGGTGATTGATTTTTGCAGGTGTGGCAGGTCACATGATCCTGGTTATATCACTCTATCGGATAACTTTGGCTTCATCTCACTTGTCAGCAATGTCGCTGAGACGCAGACATTTTCAGCCCCGAGTGAATCGCATGTGGCATTAACGGGTGTGATGTGCCAGGTTACATTCTGTCTGCGTGCACTGCACTGTCCTACAGTAAGTTTATGGGTTGAGATAGCGGGATAGCTCAGTGGATAGAGCACTTGGCCCAACATAGAAAGATTCTGGGTTCAAGTCACGCTAAGCACCTACCGATCCTAGAAGCCTCTGGCTTAGGATGAAGTGCCCGTTTAGAACAATAAACAACTGAATGGGTCATGGGTAAAAGTTCATAATATAAATCCTCGCCAATGAAGCAGTACATGGAAAATATATCTCAAAAAACAATGCGAGTGGACGTACTCAAGAAATGGATGGTTGTCAACCGACTATCTGACAATTACCAGTAATTTGTAAAATATCTATTACATTCTTCCATCTCCCTAGTCTTGTTAAAAGTATCCATTGGTTTGCTTCTGTGATTGTTAACGGGGAGATAGTCCTATTCTGGTATCGGCTGTCGTTATCATGGTTGTCATAAAGTTAGATGTAATTGAAACCAAGAGATGAATAGAACCAGAAGCGAGCATATAACTCTTTCATATATGGAGAGTCAGGGTCACTCAATGAGCCGGTCTTCTTTATTCAATGTTGTGATCTGAAGCCATCCATTAGGAAATGGCAGAGAGGTGCTCAGATCGGGACTCGAACTAGGGAGCTCTGATTCTAAGGCGGCCAGGGGACTTTACACTAAGCCTTCGCTTCAGTACACAACAGCATTTTTTTGTGCCAGAGAAGACCTGGATTTAAAAACCCATTATTTCAATTTAATTGCAGTTTATTAAATCTCTAGAAGACAACCTAATAATGGACACTTGAGACATTGAGTATAGGCATATCAGGGGGCAATTTAGCTGTGGCTGTTCCGACCCACCCATGTTGTTCCCCCTTGTTGACTGCTATCTGTATTCAATCTATCAGGAAATGGATGAGTGACATAATACTGCATCACAGGGGGGTGTGACTAGGGATCGTTAGATATTCCGTAATAAGGCTACTTATATAGCATCTATTGAATATATACAATGTTAATCAGATCAATTATCATCTCAAGAAGAGCAATGGGTGCCATGGGCAGGCAATCCAAGTGAAACCCTCAATCTGTTGTACAGTCTGATGTATCATACTATGTATCATACTATGTATCATACTATGTATGACTTATATACAGCAATATTATATTTTTATTGTAGGCGCATTGTCAAGCTGGACTGCTCGGCTAGTCCTGGGTGATGACGTACCAATTTCAATACACTTTATCCGTCATTATTTGTGATCTCTTGACTTTGGATTGCTTTTTTTGTTGTATGAGTTCACCTTTTCTTCTACAACATGAGCATCTATAAAATGTATCATACTAATATTACATGTATAGAAAATATAATCATCATCATTGTCAGCCGTCTCTGTTCCACTGCTGGATGAAGGCCTCCCTCCCTCTTGACCACAAGTCTCTATCTTCTGCCATTCCCTCCCAGTTGTTACCACTATGCTTTACTAAGTCTGTTGTTTGGTCTGCCCCTTTTTCTTTTACCTATGGGGTTCCATTTCATTATGTCCAATGCCCAGTTGTCTTTGGCTCTTGCTGCATGGCCTACCCAATTCCATTTTGTAGAACATCTGGTAAATCTGTTTTTTTGTTTTATTGTGGTGTTGTTAATTTTATCTTCCCATGTTGTTCCTAACATTTTTCGTTCCATGCTGAGTTGAGTGGGTCTGATCTTTGATTCCATCCATTGCTTTTGTGGTAGTCCATGTTTCGGCAGCATATAGTGAAATAGGTATCACAGTTTGCATAAATATTTTCTTTTTCAACGTAAGAGGGAGCTTTTGGTCTTGGAGGTACTTGACAAATTTAATCCATGTCATGGAGATTCTCGTAGTTGACCCCCTTCCAAGTCTATTAGCTGGTCCAGATATATATAGTGAACTACTGTCTCCAGTATCTCATTGCCAATATTGATGTTAGTTGGTATAGTATTGATTAACATGGTTTTTGTTTTGCTTTTATTCATTTTCAAACCAACCTTATTACTTTCGTTGTGTAGTTCTGTTACCATGATCTGTAGTTCCTGTGGTGTTTTTGCCACCAAAACTATGTCGTCTGCAAACCTGAGGTTATTCAGGTAGGTATTACCAATTTTATAACTGAAGGCTCTTTCCTGCCAGTTTAGTTTATTAAAAATTGGTTGAAGACTTGAAATAAAAAGCTGTGGAGACATACTATCACCTTGCCTGACACCTCTATTTAATTTAAAAGTTGAACCTTCGGTATCAAGTTGAATAATGGATGATGCTGATGCATAGATATTCTGAATTAGTTTGATGTTCTCATAATTCGCACATACACAAGAAAGGTGAGCCAAGTGAGCTAAAGAACTTCAGACCCATCAGTCTTTTGTCCCATATTTACAAACTTTTCACAAAGTTTTTGACTAAAAGGATAGAACAACAAATTGATGATCACCCAGATAAGGACCAAGCAGGTTTTAGATCAGGCGGGTCCACCATTGTCACATACATACACTAAACCAACTAACAGAAAAACCCAGGGAATACAAGAGGAGGCGTACGAGAGTCTTGATGACCAAAGTGCTATGTCCTAGAAAGCTGCACTGTACAGCAGTGCCTTGTCACCATTTCTGGTTATCTAGGGGCATATACAGACTCGGAGTCTGCACACTTCGCGATTTGGTCACCCTGCGCTACGCTGGATATAGCACCACCGCAGAAAATATAATATTGGCATTAAAAAAGCTTACAGTCGTGAATTGCCCTGAATTGGGCAAAGTATTGGGCATGCCTCAGGGTAGTGTCGTAAGGTAAAATAATAAAAAGAAGAAACACCCCCATACTGTGTATACTCGCTGATACATATAAGGTATAGTCATTTGTTCAGGGCAGTTTGAAATACTGAAAGTAGATAAAGAAGAAAATCTCATTGATTGGGGACATCTCAAAACTGTCAGTGGTCCGGTTGATTCTAGACTAGTGTCAACATACTACAACTGCAAGCACACTACAACTACATTGCTGCTCCACAAATACTATAAACTCCATGTATTATACAGACAGTAGACACCCAAAGTAGTGGACTGCAGGACTGGACGAAGGGGGAGGGGGTTTCTTCCCGAGTTCACACAACACGACCAATACTTCTATTCGATCTATACTACTAAGATAGTGTAGACTGTAGTCCAAGTCTGGGAAGGTTTGCTCAGTGACATATGTCACTGGGTTGTTGTAGGCCCCACCATAGATAAATTTTGTAATTTATCTACGGTTTGCACCCAGAGACATAGAAGCACCTCTTTCTGTCGCTGGTTTGCACCAACACCACCACCGCCACCAACCGTTGGCACCAGTTTAGTACCCTACTTTGGTTTTCGTACGGACCAAAATCACGTGAGCCAGTGATAAGACGAATCACGAGGCATGAGCCCATCTGCGCGGTCCTGGTCGTTTCCGACTCACCCCATCAGATTGAGAGTAGAATCAAAGAGGGTGGGGGTAGAATTGGTAGAATCTTTGGATAAGTCAAACAAATTTCAAATTAGTCGGTTAAATTTGTATTGTGGTGCCAAAGCAAAGTCTTTGAAGATCGTCCTATTTAGACATGCACGGCCCGGCGCACGATATGGACGAGGAAGATGAGCAAAATAGAACCTTGTTTTGCGGCGGAATCGCCGACGAAACGACAGAAGACGAACTTTATGAATTGTTTTTACAGGTAGGCGAGACCGAGAGCAGTGAGCGTGACACTGACTGAGTGACTGTGAGTGATTGTAAGTCGCTCACTGTCACCGTGACTGTGACGTAAGTGAGTGAATAATTACTTCACTCAGTGATAAATGCTGGTAGTGGTAGTAATACTAAATAACTAATACTTAGTAATAGTAAAAGTATTACTAATAATAGTACTAGTAGTAGTCGTAGTTGTAGATACCAACGCAACTGACTTACTTAGTTAGTTACTAACTAAGTGAACACTCAGAACAGTGTTAATAGCCGTAACTGTAGTGTAAGTAACTAAGTTAATGTTACTGAGTAACACTACACTACAGTAAGTGAGTAAGTCAGTAACTATTACCTACTAACTACTCTAGTAGTAGTACTACCAAGTAACCAACCAATTCAAAGACAGGGTAACGGAAGTTCAAGGCTAGACTGGCCCGGTTGGGACAGGTTTCTCTCAGGACTCTGTCTTTCACTGTTGAGTGTTGCTGAGCTACCCCTGAACTTGAAGTAAACTAGAAAAAGTAAAAGTCCTACAACTAGTAGTAGCAGTAGCTGAGTTAGCTTTCCACTTTACTTCAAGTGTAGCCCAGCAACAGTAGTGAGCGGCTCGTTGTTACTACTAGTACTAGTCTACTAGTTACCACTGCAAGTGTACCAACTAACATTGAATTGAAATTAACCATTTTCAACCCCCCCCCCTCCTGTTGAGTGGTCTGTGGGCATGCATTTCACTGAGTCACCACAGAATGATTTGGTGCTATCTAATTAAAACTGAGGTTAGGATAGGCTGCTGATCAAAATTTACCTAGAGCCTAGAGGACTTGTTGTGAAAACTGTTGTACACTTACTGGTAGGCATGGTATCACTATCAGCCTCTCAGTGGAGTTCATCATAATCCATCTTGAGTACCAAGGGCATAACCGCTGACCAAGTCACTTAAATAGCTTACTCATTAGATGGTTCAGCTATTTATGTCAAAACGGAATACACGGCTCATCTCTTCTTGGGGTGTATGGTGTTGGGCGTCTCACTACTTTTTCCACCCTGTAGTTTCATGGTTGTTGGAGGGTTGTGATAGCGCAATCTTGGCTTCATCATCAACGTCTTTTTTCACAGGCCGGACCGCTGCAGAAAGTTTCGCGGCCTCCTGGAAAACCCATGGCTTTCATCACGTATAAACATTCGATATCTTTACCCTATGCTAAAGAGGTATTCAAGGACACCTACTTACACAACAAATGTCTGAACATTAAATATCGTACAGGGAGTTTACATGCCAACAAAGAAAGACAGCAGCAGTATGGCGGAAGCCACCAGTCGGGTCGATATCGTGAATCTAATGTCCGAGCAGATCCGTATAATCAACCAAGATCGGATAACAGGTTTCAGGATAGGAGGTCCAACAGGAATAATGCACAAAACTTCTACAACAATGACATAGGTACTGGTAGCTCATCGATGCCTTCTTATGGATCATCTAGGACTAATGTGGAGTATGAACCGCAGTTTGTGAGCTTTGACAGCCCAGCTCCTCAGTTTAAGGGGGCTGCTCCTGTCAATCATCCTGATCACCCGGTAAGCCTGGATGAGCGCCGGCAACGTCTCCAACACTACCAAGGTTACACAGCTGCTGCTCAGAGCCATCGTGGCTATAGCCAAAGAGATAACTCCTATAGCTCATCTCAAAGACAAGGACGGAGATTTTGATAGTTACTGGCATGCGAACAGATCTGTTATGTAAATAATCCTGTGTCAAGCTGAAACATGTATTTTTGTTCCGAACATAAACAATAATAATTAATAATAATGACTTATAATAATAACAACACATAAAGGACATAGTTCATAGATTCTAGAGCACAAAAGCACCACATTGCTAGTGATACCATACCAGAACACCCATTCCAAAGCCAATACAATTTATGAAAAAACTTCTTCCAACGACCTGGCGTGGAATAGGGCAATGAGCAAGTGGCCCACATTTCAGAAGACACAAGCCGAATGGAAGCGTAGAACCTTTGGTAGATAGACAAAACTTCTGGTTGGTTATAGGCAGTCTCTGGCCATTCAGTACAATTTGACAACTATGGGAGGTATGAGATGGTTGTGGTATGACCAGGGAGCGAATTATCACGATTCTCCATTACCACTGTCATTATCATCACTATCATGGTCTTCACTCTCATACGCACAATCGTCTTCACAGTCATCAAGGTAATCATCATCATCATAAAAATCCAAGTCATCATCAATATTGGAACGCTCGGGTTGATTTTTTATGCAATATTCTTCTAAGGTCTTGGGGACAGTCACACCATCCTTTTCGGCATCGACGGCTGTCTGAATGACCTGTTTCCTGTAACGACAACAATCTGTCACAGATTCCACTAGAAGATATAAGCAAAGGCAAAAATGAGCCTATTCATGTTTGACTGTTTTTTTTTCACTGCTACATTTTAGGTTAGAAATTACCATAAAGTTACACCTCCCTGTGGTTGGGGGGATAACCATGGCCATTACTTACAGACATATGACACATGTACCTGTTATACCTATACTGGGTATGTCTACAGATAATACCCATAGTTATCCTCTTCTGGGAACTATGCCTCTATGGTAACCTCAAACGGGCAAGCCCTTGAAATAGGAAACAACTAGTACCCGAGGACATCGAAGCTGATAATGCGCTATGAGGTTTGAGTTGTTTACCTGATAATATTCTCATAATCTTTATCTTTGCCCTTCGACTCTTTCCATTTTCTATACATGACTGAAGCATCAACATTTGCAGGAGAGAATGTGTTTGGTTCATTCAGCAACGAGATTATACTTAGCAACACCGTTCTACAAGAATAAGTCAGTGCCATGACAGCGCAGAGAAAGTGACGAGTTGGAATCTGACCTAAACCACATTCCAGACAGGAACAAGTCCGAAGCTTTATCCGGTTCACTCACTAGTTTTTTCCGCCTACAACCCCTAATCTCCACGGTATTTTTTTCTCACAACTACCTGTGTGATTTTGTTCTATAAAAGTAAAAAAATATTGTGGTTGAGAAAAAAACAAAGCAGCTTAAATGCTATGTTCTATGACATGACTATTGGATATTGCATGCATAAAATCAAAACTCCTGGAAGGTGTTATGAAATATCTATGGAAATATAATTTCACAGAATTAACTTGAACGCGTGGACCACTTTGGAAAAAAAGTTTTTATCTAGATATTATCCTCATAAAATAAAACTAATCTAATGTAAAAAGCAAAAACTACATACACCGGACGCCAATAAAGCTAGCAGTTGAACATTTTTGAACGGCTTGTTTTGCTTATAGGTTGGTTGCCTGCTTTCTGAAACACAAGTTGGAGTGGTTCCCGTTTTATTGTTAAAGGGGTTATGACATGGTCGATGGTAGACGCACTTTCGGAGTTGTGTTCACCATTCTTAAAGGGAGGCAATTCCACATTCACTGCAGCGATAGCGAGTGGTCTTTTGCCACAATTCGAATATCTGTCACTCGAATAACTACGGCCTAAACGACCCAAATAGTAATAAAATGGGATCTAATTACTAAAACTTAGTAACCTAGTGGTCTTCACCCTCTTATAACATCGAGTAGAACTAAAAATTGAACGTAAGATTGGAGAAAACTCAAGTTAAGAAGTGCTTTGCCGGTTTTCCCTAGTCCTAAATACAGGCCGTTGCGTTCAAGCCTCTATCATTTCACAATAATGGCACTATAACGCTCGCTGACAGAGGTGAAAAACTGCACTCTGAAACCCTAACCTAAGTCTAGTGTGTACCTGCAAGAAGATTTTATAAAAATCAGCGTGTAAGCTGAGAAATCAACGCAAACATCAACAGGTCTGTGTTCTCTGTGCTCTCGTGGCCAAGGCTCTAAGTATGCGCATAGGATAGGGGTATATTTAAGCTTCCATTTGAACTGGGTATTGGGCCCATTTGTTCATGGTAGGCTTCAGAATCTACAAACAAGTTAAGTCACTTTTGCCCATGTCATAACCCCTTTAACCATCATTGATGGTTTGTTAGAAAATGCTATCTTTCACTATTAACCCTGCCCAATTTCAAGCTGGGTTTATTGTTTTACACCAAGGGTCAATCATGGAATCACAGTAATTGTTGATCAAGGCAGCTTTACCTGACACTAGCACAATTGTGACTATTTGAACTGGGCAATGCCCGTGATTATAATATTTCATCGATTGAATCAAATCTTAGTATAGGTTGTTACAAGCACTTACAGCGCCAAAAGGCTGCAACTCTCTTGTTCTGATTGCGCAAGGCACTAAGATTGGATTGCAAAGCCCCCACTTACATTCTGCATGAATACTAATGGGAAGATTTTTTCTTTCCATGTGTCACTGTAATACTTTTTTTCCGGTGACATTGTGACAAAAAGAGTTCAGCTTTTACAATACTGAGGTCTCACCTGACGCTTTGTGTTGGGTTCCATCGCTCGGAAGGGTGTTCACCACTCTGTGGATCATCAGTAGGTGGGTGTAAAATCGAGATACACACATCGCCATTTTCATAGACATTAGGATGCCACATTCGCGTCACAAACCTAACCGATGGTGGGGAGTATGGATAGTCCGCTGGGAACTTCATAAGGGCCTAAAAAGATTCACATGTTGGAGCTGAACCCAAAATCATCGTCTAGTGCTGGATAGGGTTAAACCAAACCTTACGAGCTTCTTTAGCGTATGCAGAGTCAGACCAGGATAAGTCGCCCTTAGTCAGCGTTGGAATGCAAATTCGAACTCAACAGGCCTTTAGGTTAATCTGATCGTTTGAACCCAAAAGACCTTTTACGTGTTGTTGATAAAGGCATTTCTGTATTGGCCGTACTAATCAAAGGACAGAGCTCTATGAATAGATGAGTGGAACCATAATTAACCATTCAACGGAATGCCAAGTTGCATAGCCGAATGGGTTTAAGCCGTATTGAGTATTGGTTGATCGGTTCCAATTATTCCTGAAACTCAGCATTTTATCACGAGACATCTGCCTCAGTAGACAAAGCATAATGATAGCAGGTGGACGTATTTAGATGAAATTACTAATGAAATCATCAGCTGGGTGTCTGACTAATCACATCTCATAATACCAAGTTCTGCATATCATAGTACATGCGACCAACTGTTCACCCATACATGAATCAAGTGATCGAGTGGAGTAGCAATACCACCATTGAGGTTTTGTGCCGCATGTACTTCATCCAACGGACAGTATTTTGAGAAATAACAAACGGGTGCACAGCAGGCGTCAACTGAAGCAGAGCCTATAGATGGATTTGTGTACAGATTAGGATGCGTTCACAGAAAGTGTGACCACTGAATCAGTTGGCAATGGGCAAACTGCTTTCGAATAATAAATTTCACATATTCCTGCCATGGTTAGAGAGTCCCACACTAGCAACCTACTGACTTGTAACAAACGATTCACGACCATTTTAAGCAATACTAGTTTCTAGTAGAAGAATTAGTAGTAGCCAGTAAAATGCTGGTGACAGATGACGAATGGCTCAGGCCTGGGTTATCCTCTATGACTACAGCAGACACAGAATTTAAGTAGAATAAACTTATAAAGTAAAGCAAAACACTCCTTAGTTTAGAGGGCTTCTCTATATAATGATTATCTGGAATTTCTGTACCAGCCAGACAGTCAACAAACCAGAGCTCAACACTTCCACACAAATTGGTCAATGCATCAACTTACCTTTTCATTCAGCCAGTACTAAGTAACTAACTCACAGTTTCTTATGTAAAGGGTCACAAATTATGTAGCTATTGACTTACTCAGCGACTGCTGCTTCTTGCTCAGTCATGTCAGTCTCAGTAGTCAGTTCAGTGACTCAGCTAGTACTAACTTACTTGGTTAGTTAGTAGTTACAAACTACAAAGATCGTGGTTAGTAACTAACTCCACGACCAACTAACAAAATCTGGGTCGAAATCCTTTCTCACAAACTTCGCAGCGCAAGGTACAACCAAACTGAAGATAGCGAATGATA
>Ga0224511_10003658_pt1 | contig 11223 bp, 2 predicted proteins | sample SF_May12_sed_USG_2_FD_169988 | JGI IMG/M metagenome (GOLD analysis project Ga0224511, IMG submission 169988) | Sediment microbial communities from San Francisco Bay, California, United States - SF_May12_sed_USGS_8_1 | ecosystem: Environmental > Aquatic > Marine > Sediment | place: USA...
TTTCGTCAAACGCATCACCCAAAATGTCGGTCCATTATGTATAAATTATATTTATAAACGCATATATATTTAATTGCTGGATTTAGGATAGTAATAACAGTCATATGTACTTTTGTCATTGAACCTTGGAAAAGGTAGTCATTCAAAGCAAATGTGTAGGATCGGCTTAACAAATGGTCAGTCGGGTTAGCGAAAACGACATAGTGTAGGTTACTAGTTTTACATTTGTCAAGCCAGACGATGTAATCGTATCCTCTGACACTACTAGTATTTAGCACGTGACCTCAATAGCGCATCTACAACAACAAAGAAACCCACAAATATTCTGTAAATGCGATGTCTGTTGGCATGGATCTTAAATGACGTAATACCGTAATGAATGTCCCTGACATCTTATTCCTCCGCGATGTCAGATTATTTCCGACTTCGGCATCAATGGCGTATACTGGTTGTTTAACGTGATCTTAGTGCGGACATCAGACTTTGACCGAGACGAAATCGTGTACAGTTCTGCGTGTCGGTGTTTTCTGTTGTCGTTATGTTTTAAAGTCAGAGATGCTCTAGATTTTACGGTTTTTGTAAATATTTCAAGTTTTAAATCGGAAGTTTTATTTCTGTGAGGCCTTTAACACTTTCATATTTTTTATCGCAAAAAATGTTTTGTTTTGGTAAAAGACACCATATTGAATTTCATTTTATCATAAATAATATTATTCAAGGGCATGCTCATAAATGCAGCAGTCAGACACGTTTAACTTTAAGCTTCTATTTCTTGTCAGAAATCACGCACTACTTAATGAGGAATATTTTTCCAAATTTGTCGAAAATATTTTGTCAGTTCAGAGAATACGTCACTTTGTTCTTGATATAGCCACGTTTTCCGACATGATGGAAACCTTCCGAGACCTTTACGACAACATTTGCTGCACTATATTGTAATTGCTTGTCACTAAAGAGGTTTTGAAATCATCCTTAAATGTATGTATTTGTCTGGATGCTTTTAAAACGTCCGCATTTTGTAATGATTGTTGAGTGTGTGACCTCGCACGACTAACTATTTTGTTATGCTTTTAGATTAGTAAATCTTTAAACGTTAATAATCTAAATAAGTTGACGTTCAAAGAGGATTTCAAAGTGCATTTAGAATAAATATTCATTATGTACAACCATAATAATATGACTATACATCACGTCGTTTGCTATATTATATTTTTATATTGTATTTGTATTAACGAATTGTTGTTGTTGTTGTTGTTGTTGTTGTTGTTGTTGTTGTTGTTGTGTTGTTATCATCAGCATCATCATCATCATTAGTTTTAGTAATCATTATAATTATTATTTATCAAGAAGCAGTAACAGTATTAGTTGTATTACTAACTTGTGTTTATCATTAAAAACACAATAAGTACGTTTTAAGCCGCTGTTTGTTTTAAGCAAGAGATTCATCGGGAAACCATAAGTATTGTTTTTGATTGATTTTGTTGAACACCGTTTAATCTAAGGCCTTCAAGTGACTGTACCAGATTTATGCCATTGTTTGATAAATCGGAAACAAGAAACGCATTTATTTCATCTGTATTCTATCACATTTAAAGACGATCCGTTTGCTGGCGCATTTTTCACTGACAACAATATTGAATGCCCCTTTTTATTGACAGGCGTATGCCGGCTTTTACATTCCCGGTGTTAATTAATGTACTTGTTCAATGTCCGAGAGCGTGATTGGAAAGATAGAAAAAATGTGTTACCACTCATTCCTATCGAAGACTATCGTAGAAACTATCGCAGTAATCCCTTCACGTTTTGATGTTCATTTGTATCTCTAAAATCCACGGGAGCGTATGACGCCCGCGCATCACTATGATAACTGAAATGACATGTTACTGTGATTGTTTTCCACGCGAAATGTGGAAATAGTGACCTGAGTTTGACCCCCCTATGTAGTGTGCTGAACGTTAAGTAGGAATTAAAAGCAATTAAGAAAAAATCTCCATGCGAATTTCTTTGAGAATGGATTATACTTTATTACCACTGCTGGGAGGTTGAATACTCTTTTAAACGGTCAGTTGCCAATAAATAGCTGATTGAACGCTCTCTTGGTATTTATTAAATAACTTATTAGCATTTGGACACACTTGTCCGACGCTTATTAAGAGGCGAGTGACCGATAGATTGATGCAATGAAAATATTTGGAAGACCATTGTGTTCTTAACGCATAGTTTTCATACTGAAAGAATTAATCTCTTATAAATTACATTACCAAAGTCCACGGGGGTTTATACATTCTGCATAATGTGTACTTTATTTTGTTTTTATTTAACATGCTCTGACTAAAGAATTTAATTAAACAGTTAAGGTTATCTGCAAAATCTTATTAAGATATTAATGGAAAAGAAACTGTAGATAAAACAATTGACTTAAAATTTAACGGACACAGTAAAGTATCTTCGAATAATGAACTTTATTTGTTTTTCTTTATAAAACTGAACAAGAAAAATATTTATAATAAGTACACTTTGCAACACTTGTAATAAACAATAACTTGAATCTAAAGCAGGATGGATTGCCGATACAATGTTACACAAATCCAGCAGACTACTGTTAAGAGCTTTTCAAATTGATAATGGTTATTAATAACATACTTAACCTGATGGATAAAATAATGTTTTATAGATAAACTAAACAAAATGTGTGTTATTTACGTGTTTGACATTTGTTTAAATGCGTATTTTGTCTGCTTATGTAATAGGCTCACAGTAATTGCTAAAATAGACGGCATAGTGCAATTTCAGCTTCGTCTTTATAACCTAGCATCAATCATAACAAAATTACTAAAACAATTGCAAATGTGGATCCAAACAAGAATATGTTTTCCTAAATGAAAAGAACATTAGGTAATTATCTTGTCTACCAAAGGATATAAATAAAAGTAATTCCCATTTGTATAATCAACACGTCGCGTTCAAAATAAAAAATGACAATTTTAGTAATATAGCACGATCATAAAGTGTCAATGGCAAAAAAAGTACTCTGTTGTCGTACATTTATGACGTGAGCAAATTTTCACGTGGTGTGTTTGTTGTCTTTATCTAACTATATTAACGTGTCTTACCTGTCAGGTTTTATTATTACATTATTAAACATTCGAATGAATAGTAGGCTTCCATCATTGTATGACGAATCGGCGGTAATATTTTGGCATTAAATACGTTAAAACATTGTTTTTACAGACAATAACAGTTTTTATAGGATGTCAATCATAAGAATGCTTATTTTACAGGAGCATCATATGTTTTAAGGATCATATGTCTTGAACATGTTTTACGATTGAAAAAATTGACATTTGTTTTGAATTCTTAACACTGTTTTTAGTATTTTGGGAGAAAAGCATATTGAAACGACAACACACACACAAACAAACGCACAGCAGTAGGTCGACAAAACAGGAAATGGACGTTTAATGAGAATCGTTTTATAATAAGTTATTTTTCGTTATCATTCACTTCATTTTATCATATATGAGGCAAACTAGATAATCGTTGTTTCGATGGTCAGCGTTGATACTCGAAACTGTAAAGTGCATGATTGATAGTATTCTAATGACCGAAGCCGATGACTCGATATCCATACATATGCTCGCATATACTCGCATTGTTTTTGTGCCATTATAAAGTCATTAGGTTAATCATCTATATGTGTAGACTTCAGATTAGGATCTGCACGTTTATCGACCTGTTGGTTTCAGATAAATTTAAACTACGTCAGGGAGACCAAACGTTAAATATTTGCTTTTTTGAAACCAATTTGACAGTAAAAAACATTCTTTACGTAGCTTTACATATTTTGCGTATTAAATTTCTCTGATATGAGTTTTTAATACTTTGTTTTTTAAAGTTGTAATTGTATGAAATGGAGTTAAAGCGTTTTGCGAGAAACAAAATGCGTAAAGATTATTAAAACTAGTTACTAGTTTTTTCGCTTTACGCACTTGACTTTCTTTCTACATTGTAAACACACGTTCACTTTGCCTTTATGTTTATACCAACACGTATGATAAAAACATCCACAGAGCGATTTCTAAGAATAGAGATTTTTAGCTATAATCCACCACACAGCAGCGCATAAGGGTTTCAAATAAAGTTTGAAGGAATATCAACTCAATATGCATTTTTCCTATCGTAACACTTCAAGCATTTAAGATATAAAAAACTAATCCCATTTCGTGGAAAGAATTTCAGATTTCTTTGAATAATCATTAAGATCCCTTTTTAATATTTTGAAGTATGTCACATACACCCTTAAGACGACACGAACACTGGAACTACATCAAAATAATAAAAACGCACACTTGCAGAATGCGAGCCCTTTAGCAGTTTCGTTTTTTTTTCTATTTTTTTTTAGGAAATTTGGAAATTTCCTTTTTTCTAGGAAATACTAAAACTTAAGTTTAGTTGGTTTTATTCGTTACGTTTTGTTCGTGCAACTGACGAATGACGCATGTTATCGACAGTGTTTGAGGAACCCTTTTTGTTGTAACGAAGTTAATTTGTGATTTGCAATTTGCCACTAGTTTCAAATGTATGACACCAGCTGTGTAGTAGTTTTGAGTGTTTAATAGACGTCTGGCAGTAAGATTTTGCTGGCACCATGCATATGGTGCAAATAAGAAACTTGTGTTTTTTTTATGATGAAGAGAGTAGACCTAATGTGTTCTACAAGTGATTAAGGCTCTGTAATTAAAAATGCATCGAATGACAGCTCGCAATTGCTTATGCGAAACAGAGTTTTGTATTACGTACCAACAAATCGTTATATGCATGTTCTGATGTGTAATGCAACTGTTTCAGTATAACACGTTTAGCCCAGGAACGCAACTTGTTACTAATTCTGGGTAATACGTTACATACGCATGGCCGTTAGTTAACCTTGCATTTTGATTTGTACGTACAAACATCATGCCAGAAAATACGACATAGTCAAAACAATGTTCGCCTATTCTTGTTATGAAGACAATGTACTCATTATAAGCAAGTGTTCTCAACACAAAATACGTACATTGTACTTCCGAGTAATGTGTGTCAACATCAACCATGAACATTAATATGGTTTTCACTTCGTAAACACTATAAAGCTATGCTTTTTGGAACCCACACAATTCCTTAAGATCATAAGAAACAACGTAGATTTGCAAATATTGCAATTATCAACAACTTATTTGCTGGGCCCAATATATCATTAAGTTAGAGCGGCGGTCTAGCAATCCAGGGATGGTGGGTTTAATTTCCGACCAGGCCACACGACATGGTCCTCGATGTTGAATGATTTTAACATGTATCGTCTGCTTCTGACACAAGTTTGGCATTTGTCAGTGCCTGTCACCAGTGTAAGGTCGGCTAAGCTTTCAATTAAACGTGTGAGTTGCCGTGATATATGTCCAAATATGTGTTAAAATACGACGTACAATCAACAAACAACCAAAACCTAGTTATGGACACTCATCATCTTTTTAAAAAGGAGCATTGACTATAAAAAGAGCTTACATGATAGTAATAGTACTTGTTTGCCTAAATGAAATCACATAAACTTAAATATGAAAACATGTTTTCTTCTAAGTAGATTCTCTATTTGTATTTAAAGTTCAGGGGATTCCAAACTGTCAAGAAGCACGTTCATGTATCACACCATGACCTTCATAATATTTGCGCATATTATTACAATGTACTTGTACTAAATGCACCCGACATAATGGTAGTTTCTATTAACAGTACATTATCCATGCACGTATCGCTTTTCCGAACAGTTTTAGGATCATTGTGATTGTGGGTTTTGCCTAATGGCCATTTTAACGATACCATTTCGATTTGCTGAACCCACACGCGAAGGGCAAGGCAAAGTATTGAATATGGTTTCGCTAGATGCTACCTATGAGGTCGAATACATACCATTTCATAAATTAAAACACGGATTGTGTTGAATTTAATAATGACAATTACATTAAAATTTGTGATTCAATGATTTAACAATCAGTGGTGTGATATCATTCATTACTACTGATGAACAGCTTCAATAAAACCGAGGCTGCTGTTTTCTTGTGCAGACTATGCTTCCTGAGGGCTTTCCCTTTCATCAGTTTAATTCAACATTCTACAACAAAGGATATTCCGATTTAGCGATGTATACGCACGATACAACAGGCAAACAATCACGTCATGCTACATTTTTAAGGCAGTTTTTCATTTTTTTTTCTTTAGGCTCCTGAATTTCGAATTTAGTCGTTCTAAATTAATAAACAACTATACACGTCATTTACAATTTTAATTGGCTATAACATGTGGATAAAAAGTGTGTGTAAACCAAGAATATAATTATTTGACCAACGCTTTTATTGCTGATTTTACATTTATTCTTATATCTTTTATATTATACATATCGTAAATTACAGGTTTTATAATTCACAATGTTACTGCTGTATCTTTCCGTTAAATATAAAAAGCTGAAAATGTAAAAGAAAATCCTACCTTTAATGCATTGTCAAGTGTAATTATCTTTTGTAATTATTTCACGTGATAGACTATCTTTCACCACACATCATTTAGTATTTACACTTAACCTGCACGCCGTCCCTATTGTTCTGTGATATGTCTTTGCAATTACGACATGGTGGAAATTGAGCTTCTTGGTTTCCAATTTTACTTCCTTAAAATATAACATACGCCATGTTGTTACAAGGAAATTGTATCTAAGAATATTTCAGGCAATTTGTATTGCTCGTCTAGATCTAGGACATGTAAAATAAATTAAAGGTTGAATAATGTGTGATTAGAAGCAACCTTTTATAATTAGTTACAAGTGATAATAGAAGAAAATAATCAACAACATTTCATTTAGTAATGTTTTCGCATTACTTTTTAAACGGTAAATATTGCTTTGTATCAGTTTAACATTATGTCTACATTCACATTTGTCATTTTAGAAAAAAGTATTAAAAGCCGGAACCGCGAAAGCTGTCTACTTTTAACTTTATTGTGGACATGTTCTGTCTAGCATCATTATCTTGGCTTCTTTTAAACGTATCCCCAGGACGAACATGTCAGACAAAATGGTCGTATTTCATTTTAGTCTTAAGCTTTATTTATTTTTTGTTCTTTGTTAAGAGTTGTTTGTATAAATGTACGCCGTTATGCACGTTTTTCGGTTTTATTATGACTGTCCGTTTACATAACCTGGGTTTACCAGTTTTGCCTGATTTCTCCGCAAGCAACTGGTAATTCCCTCTTAAGAATCAGTTGTGAGGAACAACTGATCAATACTTAAAGGACTGCCTTGTATTAATCGTGGCGTGTTTGCCGCTCCCGGAGGGCCTCGAACCCCTGACCTAGCAGTTATGCGCTGGATACCGACTAAGCTTACCCAGGAGGCGCAGTCCTGCGCTAGATACAGACTGAGCTTACCCGGGTGGCTGGAACCCCTGACCTAGCAGTCCTGCGCTAGATACCTACTGAGCTTACCCGGGTGGCTGCAACCCCTGACCTAGCAGTCCTGCGCTAGATACAGACTGAGCTTACCCGGATGGCTGGAACCCCTGACCTAGAAGTCCTGCGCTAGATACCGACTGAGATTACCCGGGTGGCTGGAACCCCTGACCTAGAAGTCCTGCGCTAGATACCTACTGAGCTTACCCGGATGGCTGGAACCCCTGACCTAGCAGTCCTGCGCTAGATACCTACTGAGCTTACCCGGGTGGCTGCAACCCCTGACCTAGCAGTCCTGCGCTAGATACAGACTGAGCTTACCCGGTGGCGCAGTCCTGCGCTAGATACCGACTTAGTTTACCCGGGTGGCTGGTGAATGCTCAAGACAACTGATATAATGAATAAAGCTTTACAAAAATATAATAGGTTTCATCAAAACAGCAGTATACACTTAACACGAAATATATACATTTAAGACATTGAAATATAAGATGATTTTAGTTTTGCTAAACATTTAATAAGATAATATTACACAACACGTAATTAAGTTGCATATGTAAACTCGATTTGAAATTAAAAATAAATCGCAGATCATAATGCACGATCTTTCTTCCGTCATTGAATATTTGTAATTATCTGAGAAAAAGGAAACGTTCTCAGGAAACATAGTATGTATGGGCAAAATAGCAGCCTCGGTAGTGTTGAAGTTTTTTTATCAATGGTAATGAAAGATGCCACAACACTGTCGCCCCCTAGCACATGAGCGCGACTCAATTTTCAAGTGTAAACAAAATACAATCAATGATTCGAGAAGACCAGAGAAATATACCTACAAAATGATGTAGTACGTGTCGACAGTTCACAGCCACCAAACAAGTACTTAACACCACCTGCTGCAGGTTTTTTTAATCGTAGAAAAGGGGAAAATGCCTTATATGGTTATGTTTTTATGCAGTACTAGTATGATGTGGCTGATGGTCAATTATTTCCACAATAAACGAGTTATAAAGTCACGTTTTATAATAAAAGCATACTGTCTGATACACACATGGGCATTGTCATTTGTCATGTTCAGACTTGCAGCAAAAGAGTGCGCACAATCCCAAATCCTCGATCACACCCACGTAGGTTGAGCTTCCAACTTTCCGCAATCTTGATAAATCAAGCCATTGTATTTTGGTAGATATTGATGTGTATGTACATTTATCTTTATTGCACGTTTAAAGACACCATCTAATGGCTTACCTTCATTGTCGATGCTATTTAGAGTTGTGCCTTATTGGTATTACTATCGAAATTATGTAACATAAAATACATTTTATTATATTTCATGGTTTTCTTATTTGTCATTCAAAGCTCTAAAATTTGTTAATCCCAAACTGGGAGCTTAATTGACCATCCACACCATGAAGCTGTGAACAATACTTATATTTCACTTTTATTTTAAAGCAAACGCTTCCGCTTTTAGGAGGCATTGGCGCCGGCGTTGTCTATTGAACAATGCCTCTTTATTTCTTTTTCTTACCTATAAATCATGTTTATTTTCATCACTCTTGAATTTTTTTTCTGACTCAGCTATATTTTTTAAAGTAAACGTGTTGATGACGTATAGTCAGACAATCCGTTTACTTTATTTAAGATTTATTTATTTTAAATATTTCAACATAAAATCATAAATAAATGTCAAAGTAAGATATATTACAGTCTGAGATACGATTTAGTTTTCCCCAAGGATAAGTGTTATAATATTTTTAAACTTATCTTAGCTACAGGTGTAAACGTTTGTCGTAAATAACAATTCCAAAGAACTTTAAGTATGATCAAAATACACGTTATATACTAAATAACATGATTGTAGTTATAAATAAAATATATAATTGAAGGACAAGTATTTGAATACATTTAAACATTTCTAAAAAAATTTAAAACCTTTTAAGGACCTTCAAGGAGGCTCCTACTGTGGTCTGCACTGTCATTGAGGCCATAAAACGAGATGTTTACCTCGCCATTTATTATCGAAAGACGAGGTTTGCCGGTACACAATACCGGATTTTGCTGGTATTTCTAACCATATTTAAAACACATTCATAGTAAATATTTGCAACATTTTTCAACTCTGCTAGCAGATATCACAAGCCACTTATTCAAGCTAGATGTAAATACATTTGTTCAAATATTTAACTTCTGGACAATGGCCAAACCCGACGAGTCCTGGGTCCCAGCTGTTAACAGCTCCAAAGTTAACATGATTCAAGACAGTGGGACGTTACAGATCAAAAGCGATTAACGACAATAAAACGACGGTAGCATTATACAAATTACCAAGTTATATACTTTAAAATTTAATACACCTTTCATCTGGTTTGAATGCCGCGAAGGTTTTCTTGTGAAGTCAGGACCAATAGCTTTGAGTCCCACTAAGTAGGATATATATTTGACATTCTAGACTAATACGAGCGCAGGGGTTTATTCAATGTGAATTGTAAACACTACGTCAATAAATGAATTTCGTAAACGAGTTCAGTCTTGCAGCGCTTTACTGGTGTCGTCAACTAAAAAGTGCATAAGTTTGTTTCGTAACTTAATTAAATTAACAAAACACCATATGTTGCTATTTTACATAACTGTTTAACTATGTAGTTTTTTAACTGTTACATAAATTATATACGTCTTATTGCAAATGTAAAGGGAATTAATTTCTCATACTTTCACCCCTTAATATGAATAGAGTGTAAACCGTTAAATATTGTTTTCAAACTTGATATAATCAAAAATGGTAAAAATCAGCTCGGTGATTCATCTTGTAATGGCATATTCTTAAATGTTACTAGGTTTGTGATTCTTCTGTATTGCTGCAAATGCGTGTTTTTAGTTAAGCGCCGCAAGCCTTAAACACTACATAGTTGACGACTAAATAGAAGTTTATTTATTACATCGTTACAAAAAACAAGTATGCTCTACCAGAAAACAGAGTATAGTATAAAGCAGATGTACATAAACATGGTGTTCTGAATATTTGGTGTTAACCTAGGTATCGCTAGTTCGACCACGGCCAGGACAAATATTTTGTGTTGATTTGGCCATACAATAGTCTCTACGGCCATTCGCAAAGCGCCTTACTCCATTTTTTTTAATATTTTGTAAATTCTCAAACTAACGTAATGTTTCAATACAACAATCCGTTTAATATACCTGGCTTTACGCTGTTCGTGTTGCTTAATAACGACTTCTTTTATATCCCAAAGGCAAACACATGCAGCACGAAAAGATACTCATTAAGTATCCCATTGACATTTGTCAAAGCAAACAAACCCATCTTAAACCCAAGCTAATTGGAATTGGGTTACCACTCGCACAGTGATTTGTCACGCCATTTTTGTCTGTCTTGTTAACATGTTAGTTAGTCCCAGCGTGGTCTCCTGATTTGTTGTGTAGGCTGTTTTTGCACTTTATATTTTTACGTTTTTCCTTTCAGCTCACCTGAGAACAAAATGCCCATAGTAATTTTTTGTGATCTCATTCTGTCTGTCGTACGATGTCCTTAATCCATAATTTCTTCAGACAACTACTCAGTAACCCTAGTAATTGGCCTACTAAACTACTGCAAAACTTGAACGAAAGCTAATTTTGCTTCGTCGAATAACTAGGTCGTGGGTTTTTAAAAGACGCTTTGAAATATCAAAGTTTAATCTCTTACCTTTATATTGTCTCAGGTGAGCGGCTGAGAGCTATCAAGACCTTCTTGTTTGT
>Ga0224511_10003659_pt1 | contig 11223 bp, 11 predicted proteins | sample SF_May12_sed_USG_2_FD_169988 | JGI IMG/M metagenome (GOLD analysis project Ga0224511, IMG submission 169988) | Sediment microbial communities from San Francisco Bay, California, United States - SF_May12_sed_USGS_8_1 | ecosystem: Environmental > Aquatic > Marine > Sediment | place: USA...
ATGGATTTGAATATCTAAGTCTAAAAACGTAGCTTTATTATCACTACTATTCGACTGCAGAAGAATAAGTTCTTTAGGGTAAATAGCTGTTATGTAAGTTTGAAATAAAGTATTGTCTAGTGAACAAACCATTAATCTTGGGGTGAGTCTAGATTTTTCTCGTAAGGACTTTCAGCAACAAGACATAAACTATTAGTAACAAAGTTAGTTTTATTAGAGTTAACAACACGTGTAACAGATATAGGTCAAGCTATCAAGCAATCAGGCAAGCAATCAAGGAAAGGATTTCATTGACTAATTTAAGTCTGTTAAGTTTAATTTGAGATGTTAAGATTAAAAGTACAAGAATGAAAATGAACTGAGAATGTAGTGTAGACAGGATTCAAACTCAAAATATGCAGGCTTAAAAATTGTTTTGTGTGAATTAAGTAAATCCATATGGCAACTGTGGACAAATTCTTAAGCATGTTCATACTAAAATTGCTAAACCAAGATTGTTCTCGAAACAAAAGCATTTCTTTTCAAAATACATGTATATAAACAAGCCAAGCACATCCACTCATAGTAGAGGTAGCGTGTGTAAGACAATATTCTTGGAAACCAAATATCATAGTGACTTAGTAAGAACTGCAAAATTATGTGGATTATGAATGTTGCCTTTTCAAGTGATTCATTTTGATCTTGTGAAGAGGTAAGTAAGCTGTTTAAGGAGATGTTTTCGGGTACAAAAAAGCATGAATTAGGTAGAACCAAAGTGACAAACATTCTATCTGATGGATTAGGACCATTCATTAGAGACACGATGGCAAAAACATTTATGAATACAAGGTTTGTTAAACTATACAGTTCAATGGAACTGAAATACTTCAGAAAGAAGGTAATGCAACTTTCTTGTAAACATTTAAAAAAAAAGTTGGCACATCATGTTAAAACTGTCATGTGTGGTCAAGTTAAAGTAAGAGGTCTACCAACAACTCTGATGAATTCAGTGTTTGAAAAGAATTATGAAATGACCTTTGGTCAAGTGATTTGACGAACTCAGATTGAACATTTTCCAATGGTCTAAAACAAAAACAAAACCCCTGCCAACAGGAGGACTTTGGCATGACCGTAGAAGATTTAGAAATGGAAGTCAACACATTCATAAGACATGTACAATGTATACGACATTACAGCGACTGAAAAATAATTATTCAAGTGGCCTGCAATCTTACATAATTTCTTAAACGATATTCAGGAAAAAAAGAAGAAATATCACACTTCCAAACATTGACAGAAAATGACAAATACAAGAAAATATTAAAACACTAAAACAAAAACCTTGTAACAGATAAATTTCTTTTTAGTTTGACTCATGTTCCAGGATTATCTGAATGTCGTCCAAAAATACTAAACTACAATCAACATGATATGTATAAATATAGAGGATGCAAATGAGGTGAAGATTATGTGTGATGGATTTCTAAAGTTTGACGTTGTATCTGGCAAGAACACATCCAAAATGTGTATGATTTATGTCAAAAAGCAGGACAACATTCAATTGATTAAATCAGAAGTTGTTTGACACTGTGTTTGAAATTAAAAAGTGAGCCAGAATCTCTAATATGATGTGATACATTACTCCACAAGGAGACCTTTTCCCAAAACGGTTGACCTTGGAATTAGAGGAACAATAGAGAAGGATATATCTTAATTGTCCCATTAAACTGCTTTATAAATGAATCTTGTATTGTGACTATGGACTGAACTTGCTAAGACAAAAGGTTCGTGTATATACAACGGAGCAGATTTGGTATGGATATTAAAACGTGGCATAGTGTTTTTAAATCAATTCTACTGGACAAGGGTAACCAGTTTATAAATGCAAATTCCTCTTTGCCAATATGAGCTTTTGAATCAAGTTTTAGCACAAACCTGATCAGTTTATTTGATTGACTTCTAGTTTGTTTCTAATGGCCTGGGTTGTAAACTGAAAACCAAACTGCAAAAGCATAATCAAAATGGTATTGAGCATAATAACAAGTAGTTTTTTAGTATGACATTTTATTTTCCTTTTTTCAAAAGACACATTTAAGCATAGAGTTGACTTTTGTTCAAAATTGACCTTGCCAAATATTGAAATGATAAACTCTGGTCTAAGGTTGATCCCAGCTATTGTACTGACTCTTTTGACTGAAATGTTTGACCTTTGGAAGAAATTTCTAGGGTAGATTGAGATTTAACCTTGTGTTTGTGCAGACAGAAACTCTATTTTGCCTTTAGAATTACTAGTGTCTAAGATAGCTAAGTCATCTGTTTGACCACAGAAGGCACATCATTAACATATATCAAAAGAGTAGGGGTCCTAATACGGGTCCTTAAGGGACACTGCAGCTAATGGGCTATTTGAAGGAATTTGTACTAGACATATCAACCAGTTGGTGTCAATCCTATAGCTATCAGGAAAACCATCTGGTCACTGAACCAGAAAGACCAAGCGCCTCCAGTTTCATTAACAGTTTATTCTGTCCTTAAGTTTGGCCAATTTAATCCTCAATTGTCTTTGGTTTATGAATAGCACTATCTATTATAATCACGCATGTGAATATAAATTGAAGATATTTTTAAGATGGAGGATGTAAACAATGTAGATATGTCAAGTTTAAGGGCACCATGACAAAATGGCCCGAACAAAAACCAGCACACAGAAGGACACAAAAAACACGTAGAACAACATGATGTTTCAAAAGCATAAAACAATAATAACATACGAAAATGTGCCTTAAGCAACACCCATACCTCAGTGTTGTGACACACGAGTAGCTTAGTTGTATGTAACCTTGCTGGCTTGGCTCGCCAATCGGAGGTCCTCAGTCCTCATGCTCTCTCTCTCGTGTTCTCGGTTCTCTGAGAGCCAGACGCATCACTGAGGTAAGTATAACTTGCAATTTTATTACTCTCTGGCCCATTTTCTACACTTCATTGGTTTAATTAGATACCTATTATATTTTCATTCCACCCAGGTCACTTCATTTGGCGACGAGGATTTGTTTTACGACCTCATGTCTAATTTCCTGAATTTGTCACCTTTTTTCGCGACTTCGTATTTTTCCATTTTCTTTTGGTCTTTTACCTTTCCCAAGTCATTTTTTTCCAATAATACTTATTTTAGGTCAGGTCTTAATTACAGGTCTGCATCTTTTAACCAGTCCCAGGTTAAATTGTCAGTTAGGGTTTTTCTTAGATTAATTTCTTTGCCAGTTCTTTGCCCTGCCCCATTAGCTCTGTCAGTTTTGTGTCATAGATTTGGTTTAGCAGCCAGTGTTTTGACATTTCTGAGCTCATATTCCCTGCTCTGACAGTTTTGTGCCATAGATTATAGTAAGCACCAGTCTTGGCATTTCTGAGCACACTCCCCCCACTTATTTTACTACATCCACACATTGTCACAAACATACTGCACAACACTCCACTAGCATACATTTTGACAATCATTTCAGTCACAGAGGTCATTTAGTCACTTTATACAATTATATACACAACTCATAACCTTAATATTCACATGGTGCATTTGTGATCGATTTGTGTTCGAATTTCAAAAAAGTAGTGTCATCATACCTCTTTACTGATTGAACAGATCTTTTTACTAGTTTGGCCTGAATTGATTGATAATTGTGTATAAATTGTTGGCGTCAAAATTGAGTGTAATCAGGCTGCTCTCTCTGACTCTTGTGCTGGGCTTAAACCGTGCATTTGTCTGAGTAGTCTGTTGCAATCAATATAACATTGATTTATACCGTTGCATAGTCTGGTATATAATTGATGGGACAGCTTATATGCATTTTAATCAGTCTGGTCCATTTTCATTTGGTTATCATTTCATGTGTCTTTAGACCATGATTTAAAGCTCACATATAGAGATCAAGACTAATACCTTTGCACAAAAATATCCCTCAAGTCAAGCAATGGCTGCTAAAATTAATATCAACACAGCCACTGTTGAGCAATTGTGCACTATTCCAGGAATTGAAAGCAAATGCAATAGTGCAACACAGACTTCGCTATGGAAGTACTGCAAATGAGTCGCCTTCTCTGTTGCTCATGGGTGCCATTTCACAAGATACTTTGGATACATTTGACTTCAGCATTCCAACACAAGTCACAACTGGTACCCGCATGTCATTGAGTTCTTCTTTTACTGCCATGGAAGCTGATTTACATGCAGAAATTAAGGAAACAGAAAGGTCTATAAAAAACTGTTATCCTTGAGTGAGCCTAAGCCTTTCAAATCAGACAAGGCCAGTCATAAAGTTCCTTATCAACCATCTTTAGACACATGGTCGGTAGCTTCGGACCTGGTTCTGCGCACAAAGCCGCATGAGGTTCAATCCCGCACACATGGTACATCAAAGCTAGGTGTGGCAAAGGAAGCAGCAAATACAACAGGCTCAAAAACTAATGACATGCACGCACTCAAACAAGTACAAGAGAAAATAAATGCACACTTAAGTGCTCTACAACTCTTGTTAAATGAGCAACAAAGACTCCAGGACAGATTGAGAGGTATAGATGGGGCATCATGTTGGCCACAGAATTACCTCCAGACTCATTGGTCAAGGTGAGACTGTTGATGCAATTCAATGCTCGTCAGCAGTGATCCCTGATCACCAATCATGGGAACGAGCATATCTTCATGGTGCTGAAACCAAGACCAGTCCAACAGGACTAGGAAAGGTTGAGAATAGCGACTCAGATGATAGTTCATCGTATTCCCACAAAACTGAGTCAACAACAGGACTTAGGCAGATATGTGGTCTCATGCCTGATTTGCATTCATTTTCCTGGAATTCTGAAGACTCTGATCACTCTTGCCAAAAAACGAAATCCATGTCCCACGACCGTCGTTCAAAGCGAGATATAAACTCGATAGGTAAGCCCCACAACTAACTTAAAGTACAGATTCTTGAACGACGGGGTGACCCAAAATCATTGCCTAAGAACCTGCAATACGATGGTAAAGCATCATGGTTTTCTTTCAAGCAAAGGTTTGAAAGCTATATTGCAGTGTTAAAATTGGAGGAAAGTGAGTGCAAGGACTACCTTTTTTGGAGCCTTGAATGCAAATCACTTGATTTTGCAACCCTCCAAATGCGACTCAGTAACAATTTCTTGTTCATGCAATTGATATATAAACTTGAAATTAGATTCGGGTCACTTGAGTTAACTGAGACTTCATGCCTCGGTTTCCAACAGACAAGCCATGACCATAATGAGTCTTTGGAAGATTGGGCAGACAGAGTCTTGACCTTGGCATTAGCATGTCATAAAAGAGGCTGTTGCTAAATTCTGCCAGGGATGCCTTGATACAAAAGCAGCCAAACATGCATGTCACGCAGCATACAGGAAGCTCTGAACATGGTGAATCATCACCAATACATCTCCAAAGTCATAATTATCGATGGTGGATCAAGTGGAATGAACCCTTGCATTGATCAGGTTTCCATTGACATGGATTATATCAAAAGCTTAGTTAAGGAGATGGTAGCTGAGAAAGTGCAGGACCAAAGTCCTATAAGTGATGAAAGTTCAGATGACTCTGACTCAGGTTCCGACATGGCATGTCTCGTTTGTAAATTATCATGTCACATAAAGAGGGACTGTAGACGATATAAGGCCTGGTTAAGAAAGAAATCGGAGAAACATTAGCGTGTAGTCGTGGAGTTGAAGTTGCTTTCATTACTGGTGGGGTCATAGATCCGCTAATCACACTATAAGATATTTTGTTACTGGTGGGGTCATATTTCCGCCAGTCACAGATCGAGAGTAATTTTTCCAAGTTGTATAGTTGCTTAAATTACCAGTCAGGGTGGCTCTGGTGGGGTCTTAGACTCATAGTCATGGTAAAGGTCTTTAGATCTTCCATGGAAGTTATTTAATTAATTGCAAATTAACTGTTCATAGTCAAGGTCCTTAGATCTTCTGTGGAAGTTACATTTATATTTTTTATTTAATCATTATCTAACTGTTCATAGTCAAGGTCCTTAGATCTTCTGTGGAAATTACATTTCAAGGGGAGAAAATTAATATTTAAAATAGTAAGCACATTTGCTAAAGATCTTAAATTTTGTGTCACCTTTTTAGAATGAATATTGAAAAGTTAGATTTACAGAATTCTCCCAAATATATCCTACCTCAGCACCAGCCACAGATTTATTGTGAAAGCAACAAAAACAACTATAATGTGATCAAATCGTTGTCCAGTTGCTTACAGGCGCGGTTTCATTCCAGCCTGGACCTGATTAAGGTCTCATGCCTTTCAGTTTATATTATTAATCAAAAGCAACAAATTAAAGTGGGGAGGAAGTAGAATAGTAGGTTTAAATGTTAAAAATAAGTGTCACCCTATTACTAAAAGTGAAATTCACCGTAAGGTTTCGGTATTAACTGCTTGACAGCAGGACGGATGGTCATGTATTTTTACTGCCCAGGCAACTGGGTGGTTCAGTGTTCTTGCAACTAAGAAAAGGAGGTTCAGTCTTAGACCAGTTCACTGGACCTACAGCTGTAGTTGCACACTGTATAGGACTTGATAGCAAGAGTCTGATGTACAGGAAAGTTACAGCAACCCCCTTGGCAGCTGACACTTAGTTGAGTGACCAATACCGGTGTGAATCTTTGCAGTGAGTAAACATAAACTATTCTTGAAAAAAATTTGGACACCACCATCTAAATTCCAGTGGCTGAAGATGTGGTCATAGACCTATCTAATGCACTGGAGTTACTGTGACCAAAGTGGCTGGAAATTGACGTTATCTCCATAAAAAGCACAGTGTGACTAACATAAGCGGCTGGTTTTTAATGTGCAAAATGTCACACTGTCACATTTATCAAGGTCATGGACACAGGGAACGTTAGTATTTGGGCTCTTCCCATAAGAGATGATGTCCCTTGGTAAGAGTTGCTCCAAGGGTGTGGGGCCATAGGCTTGCATCAAGGAACAGCTGTTCCACATTAGTGGGGTCATAGATCCGCTTTGTGGAACATTTCCCTTTCAGGAAAGTGCACAGAGACTTTCATTTCTTGTGTGCACCGTCTAGACTCTTAGCACCACAGAAAAGCCCAGCTCAGCAGTACACCACTTTGTCATCTCCCGTTGCAGCAACTCAAGCGTTCAGCTTAACACTTCACTCCTGCTTGCGTCACACTGACCACCAAGTCTTTTAAATATAAAGACGGGAGGAATGTTGTGACGCACGAGTAGCTTAGTTGTATGTAACCTTGCTGGCTGGGCTAGCAAGTTGAAACAACAATATACATAATGCGGATCTAGTTTGTCACTCATTGCGCATGCGCACGGGGGTCTCCCCGTGACGTCAGCATTAACGTGCTTGATGACGTCATCAATGAATTCACTGAGGAGGTATCGTCCAAATCCTATACTACTAATGACATCCATTGACACAAAACACATTCCTCACTTAAGGGGAGAGTCAGGGTTACATGGCCAAAAGCAACCCAAACTAGTCATTTTTTATGTTCATAAACTAGCAATTATTAAATTAAAAAGGAAAATATGGTTATGTTACCTCAGAAGTACCATTTTTTAGTAATAAACATAAAATTAATTGACAATTAACCACATGTTAGCCAAAACAATGGATTTCAAACGGTCAAGCAGAGCTCTAAATATAATAAGAACATACAATGTATTTTGATTATCAAATCAATAGATTTGTAGGCTATGTTTTGTGGAATTGAATCATTTCTTCAAAACAGCAGATTTAATTTATAATCAGTACTATAGTATGCTGAGTCACGCAATAGATTTTGTTTTAGTACAATTGTATTAACATGGACTACTGATTTGTGTAAGCAATAACTAAATCAACAACATTTTTCCATTCATAACATGTTAATAGTAAAAGGTAAATTTCAATGCAAACAACTCAATTTATAACTTAAAAATGTAATTTCTAGTATCCGAAACAAGAGTATTATTTGTTTGTCTTGTTTAAATTATTTTGGCTAAATGTTACCGCCATTAAATGTTGCAGATTAGACATTCACACAATACGGAAGCAAATCCAAAAGAAATGTCCCAACAAAACCACCAGAGGGCTAGACAGGGTCCAACAAGACCCGCGCAGTTGGTGATAGAAGTGGTGCCAGAAAGGTCTCAGCTTCCTGCCCCGGAACTATACAGAGAGTCAGATTTCATTTCGCTTCACCCCAGAAGAGGTGTTGACAACATGCAGCTTCCCCCACCAGACCTTTCAATAGCGTATGGGTTCGTATCCTTAGACCGCAACAGAAGAGCACCACTCCAATAGAAACAAAATTCTAGTGCTTCCACATGACATTATGGATTTATTTGATGCTAAAATGTTACGTTTGCAAGGAAGTTAAGGCTTAAATAAATCTTTTCCGATCGAAAGGATTAATTGAATGAAGAAACCAATGATATGTCTGTGAAGGATGAGTACAAACATTCTTTCAAAAAAGCAAACTCTACTTTTATACCACAGGCTGGCCATGATCCTACCTTGGAATTTTACATTGATACCATTACTAAAGAAATACTGTCAGAAAACAAGAAATACAAGTGTAACTCTAACTTGTCTCATAAGGAACATCAAGCATTGAAATCACCTCGTGAAGATGAGTCTATTGTTATTAAAAAACTAACGAAAGTTCTACTATAGTTATAATGAATAAATGTGATTATACTAACGAAATATTAAGACTGTTGAATGATGTGCAATATGACAAGAAATTAGACTGTAACCTACTCAAAGATTTATAAAAAGAAATAAGGAATACTATTTTGAATATGAAAAATTACTTTCCTTAATACCTTTTGAAGACATATGTCATGTTGGCACCCCAAACTAGTAGTTGTTTTACTCTTAAAGTATTTTTATGAGTGTATGTAACTTGTAAGTTCAAGATGCTAGGTCTATATCTTTATACCCTTATAATCGGTCACAAATCTTGCACTATGTTAAGAATACTAAGTAAATAAACAAAGGAATTGCAAAATGTTGTGACAAGTAATGTGCTTTTGGACAAAAAGTAAAAACAACACAACAAAAAAATAAACATAAAAACCCTTGCCGGAGCAGGGAATGGAACCTAAGACCTCTTGCACCAAAAGCAGATGCGTTACGACTGCACCACCAAGTCAACTAAGAGTATCGATTGTAGTCAAGTTATTAAACTGTTTCGAAGCAAAGGGTCAAAACGTAAATAAACAAAGCCGATTTTGCGGGCAACACATTTTCAACAAATTCATTTTTTCTGTAATATGTTTACATGCATGAATAACTATATTTCGCAGTTTCTTATATTTACGGGAGTATGTTTCTTTGTTTAAATATGGTTAAAATGTAAGATTTAAACAATTCTGACCTTAAAGATACATGCATCTTTAAGGCGGTTTTTGCGAAATTGGTTTCGCTAAGAAATCGCATGGTTTAGTCGTATCCTGGCTCATTTGCTTTTAAGTTTATTTGATTTAGATTTAAATACTTGCATTGAACACTAATTCTCAGTTTAGTTAGATTTTTTGGGACAAATATGACGATTAAACACTTTTAAAACAAGTTTTTTCCATGTTTATTTCTGATCGCTGACATGTCACATTTTGAACTGGGTATTTCTTAAATCTATTTGTGTGGATCGTTTCTATTTGTTCATCTTTTCTTATTTTAACAATGATGAAATATGTCTGGCGAATATCCCATTTGTATTCCTTTTTTATTTTTGATAAGTGAGTTAGAATGTCTAATATGATGTGATACATTACTCCTCAAGGAGACCTTTTCCCAAAACTGTTTACCTTGGAAATAGAGAAAAAACCACTCTTTGTGAAGGATATATCTTAACTGTCCCCTTTAACTGCTTTAGAAATGAATCTTGTATTGTGACTATGGACTGAACTAGCTAAGACACAAAGTCCGTGTATATACAACGGAGCAGATTTGGTATGGATATAAAACGTGGCATAGTGTTTTTAAATCAATTCTACTGGACAAGGGTAACCAGTTTATAAATGCAAATTGCTCTTAGCCAATATAAGCTTTAAAATCAAGATTTAGCACAAACCTGATCAGTTTATTTTGAGTGAACTGTTTTGAAGAACATTCATGATTCCACACAATCAAAGGTCAAAGGGAGACAACCTAAACATCCCTGCACGGTCTGCAGCAGAGGAGTTACAGCAAGAAGCAAAGCTATTGATTGTGATATATGCCAGAGATGGACACACATAAAATGTACTAGTGAGGTTTCCAGCAAATTGTATGAACAAATGTGCAATCAAGATATTGAGTTTAATTATACTTGCAATGCTTGTACTATTGCAGAACTGCTTTTTGTAAACAACAGTGATTATAACAGCGGTGATCATCTATCTACTTTTAACTCTCCATCTACAGCTGTTGAGGATAACTTTCAGTGTTTTCGAAATAAAGGCTTACATTTCATTCATCTGAATGCCTGATCATTGTTGCCTAAAATTTTTGAGATTAGGCACATCGCTCTAAAACCCTAAGCTGCTGTGATATCCATCACTGAAAAATGGCTCGATCAAACTGTCACTGATGCGGAAATCCACATGCAGAACTATTCAGTCATCAGGAAGGACCTAAATAGACACGGTGGTGGAGTGTGCGTGTATATTAAAGATGACCTTGCCTTCAATCCAAAATCATTCTGTGACCTTGACCTTCCAAAAGTGACTCAAATGTAGCGCGTGACAAGTCATCTCAATATGATGATCATTTATGTAAAAAAAGTATGTAAAATCCCACTTCAAATAACAAAGTTATGGGCCGGACACGATTTTGATGTTAGGTATTGCTGTGACCTTGACCTTCAAGGTAGCAGCCTAAATGTTTGCACTCGACACGTCGTCTTAATATGGTGATTTTTTCTGTGAAATAGTTTCGAAATCCGACTTTAAATAACAAAGTTATGGGTCGGACACAATTTTGCTGCAAGGTCATGCTGTGACCTTGACCTTTGAGGTAGCGACCCAAATGTTACGCGCGACACGTCGACTCAATATCGTGATTATTTCTGTAAAATAGTTTCAAAATCTGACTTCAAATAACAAAGTTAGGCCAACATTTTTTTATTTTTTGATTTACGGGAGCGCCGACCCTAATTTCTGGCGAAATGAAATAAAAATAAAAGAAGCAACATTTTCTTTTATTTTTCTTCTATCCGCCGACTTGATAAATT
>Ga0224511_10003660_pt1 | contig 11223 bp, 5 predicted proteins | sample SF_May12_sed_USG_2_FD_169988 | JGI IMG/M metagenome (GOLD analysis project Ga0224511, IMG submission 169988) | Sediment microbial communities from San Francisco Bay, California, United States - SF_May12_sed_USGS_8_1 | ecosystem: Environmental > Aquatic > Marine > Sediment | place: USA...
GGACAGTGTGTAGGTAGGTAATCCCTGCTCGCAATGTTTTATTGGTCAGTCTTTTAACTGACCCGTGGGAATAAGCAATCTACCACTTTTGGCTGTACCTATTTGTATGTGTTAACATTAAGTTAGTGACATTTGTACAAATGATAGTTCAGTTGTATTAAAGTTAATCATATTACATACTTCTTTGAACATTTTAGAACGAGAACTATTCGAAGCGGAACAACAAGTGTTTGACAGCAACGCATTTGACAACAGATTCGACAATGTCGATTACGACAACGACTTTAATAACCGATTCTTCAGCAAGTTCGGTGGCAAATGGAACAAACGAAACCGTAGAGACGCGAGCTTCCAGTTCGGTGACAACAACAACGGTGGCTTTGGTTATATGTCCAACAACGGTAACTACGGCAACAACTGGTGGTCTGGAAACGGTAACTACAACAACAACTGGTGGTCTGGAAACGGTAACTACGGCAACAACTGGATGTCAAATAACTACGGCAACAGAGGTAACTACGAAAACAACTGGATGTCTAATTACTACGGCAACAGAGGTAACTACGAAAACAACTGGATGTCTAATTACTACGGCAACAACTGGGGCTACGGTAACAACGGGTGGTCCGCCAATGGCAACTATGGCAACAACTGGATGTCGAATAACTACGGCAACAACTGGAATTCCAACTACGGAAACAACTTGATGTCGAATTACCGTAGCAACAATGGAAACCACTGGTCTAACTTTGAAAATGGAAACAACATGTGGTTCAACAACGCAAACGGAAACTATGGCAACAACTGGTTCTCCAACTGGGGTTATAAGAAGTAAAACAACTTAAGGTACATAGAGAAGTTTAGGATATTAATGTTAGATATTATATAAAATATTATATAAAAAATATATAATAGCTTTTGTATTGTTAAAGACTAAATCAATATTAATTGAAACTATTTGGTTTAATACTAAAAAACTATATTTAGCTTTAATAATGCTCCATTTCAGCCCCAGTTGTATGTGGCGTAGGAATGTCAAGGAACTGTCGTTAGCCGGTCTAGGCGTTGCGTTTCGGCGTTTGGGCTTGAAGTCTGGCGATGCGATTATGGGTCACATGTTTTTTGTGAATAACGTTGAATAATAAATTACCAATTATGATACACTAGTATTTTGGCTTTTTTATATTTTTACTTGGTTCATGGCATATGATTTTTACACTTAATGCATTGCTTTTTAAAACCTATTCATACATTACGGTGGCCAAAGTACATGTATTTTATAAGTTTAGAATTCAGGCGTATCTATTTTATGTTGTTAAACTTGTTCCTGTTATTGTGAACCCATTATTCAACATTAAACTGGTTGGTTCAGGTTAATCGTTCTTTATTATTGAAACCATGTCTTCAAAGAACACGGCGTTTCTGTTAACTGCCGTTTGCGAGGTGATTTTAAAGGAGGGGTCCTAATGGATACTCGTAGTTCCACAATTTCTTAATCTCCGCCCAAAAATGGCGAAATCTATTGTATATGTGATAACCCTTATCACAAACAGGAACCATGCTTTCCATTGTTTAAACTAGGTCAGATTGTCATTTTACCATAAACCTATCAGCCATTAGATTAAAATTGACCATGTACCGTTATAATTTATCCTGATTGACAGTTGTGGAACTATCCATTGTTGGGTAGGCTTTCAATTGACCTATCGACAGCCCGCCCAAAATGGCGTCTTAACGGACCAGCTTTGTTGGGCCATCTATTGTATTCACTTGTCAATCATGCCTATGCAAATCGCCATCACCGTCACCTAGTCCGATAATTGGTCAGTAATATTATAATGGAGTGATTTGGCTTTCATATTATAATAAGTACTCAGGCAAGCGATGCGTAAATCATGAAGACCAGGACATGAGGGCGGGCTGTCGATAGGTCAATTGTCTTTCTTTCTTTATATTTTTTTCTTTATATTTTTTACACATTATCATAATGTACGAGTATGTCTGAGAAGTAAAAGAAAACATTAAAAGTCTGTTTGAAAACATATAGTTCAATCAGTATCTATATCATTTTTTTTGACCATATACAAAAGATGTATGGAATTGAAATTGGGGTGACCCACCCACTTTTAACATCAATAACAATTTAACTATCTGTTTTTACGCAGATATTTTAGCATTTTTTGACTTCCCAGACATATATTTGGATATGTGAAACATATAAAGAAACCCCAAAGACTGCCTACCCCAAAATTGGGACCGAACAATAACGAACATAATAATAGATTGTTTGAATAATTGGGTAAATATGAATGATTTATGCTATACAGAGGTTTAAAAACTACTTTCCTGTCATCAGTCGGTGGCTGTCAAATTTCGCTCACCATCAAAGATGTTTTTGCACTGCGTGCTTTGTCAATGTATTTTCCCATTCGATTGTGACTCAAACTAGGTAGGGTCAAACCTGTCGCTCATATTCCACATAAAACTATCGAAGCTAACATGTTTTACAGCATTGTTTATTATCGCTGCAATCCTCTTCCAAGTAGACGTAACTTTGCAAAACTTCTTTAATTAGGCGCGCCAAGTGAATTATACAATGTGCACCCAGAGGCGCTGGGTCGAACTGTAGCAATTGACAATGCATGGTTCCACACATTTATAGTCTCCGCCCACATTTGCTGAAATCCATTGTTCATGTGATAAGGTTTATCACAAACAGGTAGTACGCTTTCTATTGCATTTACTAGGTCAGATTGTTACCTGACAATATATCCCTAATTCATTGGATTGAAATTGACGATGTACTGTTATAAATTATCATGATTGACAGTTGTGGAACAACATTACCTGAAACATTCACCCAACAAGTACTTTTTGTATAACTTTCCGCTTAATTGTTTTTAAATGGTACAGTTTTTGAATTCCTTTCGTTCAATGTCCAAGACTGTGACACCTTGTTTATAAAAAAGTAAACACGTTAAGATGAATGAGTTTGAATGTGATGTCATGCACAGGTTTTTGAGTTAAATACATGTTTATTGTACAAGTATAACTAATTAAACAAATCTCCATAACATCTCACGGCAGTATTATACATTAAAATGTGTTAACACTGGTGTAAATAGCCTTTTACAGTATAAACCATGAACACTTGCCGGAATTATTACAGTAAAATACATGAACATATAAAACACATGACAGGGAGACATGAATAACATGACAAGTAGTTAAATGTGCAAGGTTATAATTATTACACACCTCTGAGTGTGCTACTAAGGAAACTTTTCACTGTAAACCGTAAGCTAGTGGCTAGCGTTCATTAAATACAGTTGTTTCTATTGAAATTGAACACAGCTAAATATGTTGTTATACTGATAATAAAAAAGCCGATGTTTGCAGATTAATGGTGAACAATAACTATTTATACTGTATGCATTTAAAGTAGTAGGTCCCTTACATTCTATCAAGCTCAACATAAAGCACAAGACAAGCACCCTTGTCAGTCTGACCCGAAGGCTGTTCAACATTTCCGGAATGTTTATTTCCAGCTTTTGGTGGCAATCATACTAAAGAAAGTTCTTTACCGGAACTATAACAGACCGCTGTCACTGGTCATATGGCCTCAGAGGCTGTCTCGTCGTCGCGGGCGCGCCTACCTTGAACGTCACCGGCTCCGCGGACACGCATGGCGGACATGGCCTCCCTCATCTGGGCGTTGTCAAGGTGATCCTCGGCCGAGTGGAGCATCTGTCTCAGCGCAATCAACACTAGAATATCCACGCCTGTATCTAGCGTCACTTCCATGTCGTAGTTCTTCAGCGGAAGAACCTTGTTTCCCGGGATACCAAACAGCTTGGACATTTCCATGACAACGTCCTTGACTTTGGTGTTCTTGAACACTGAAGACACATCAGTGGAGAGTCGGGCATCAAACTTGTCGATTTTGGTAATAATTATGACAAGTGGTATTTCTGTAAAACAAAACAAAACAGTATTTTTTAAACTTAATTTTTTTCGTGTGGTTTATAAACAGACCATACTACAAACAATGTAATTAAATAACTAATATAATTTTATTATTTTAAAATACTGATATAAGTGCCAACCGCGTTGCATTCCCAGTTTTCTGATTCCCTTCAATCTGGCTATCATTTCGGGTTGTAATTTGACTGATGCATCCAAAACAAAGGCCAAGCAATGTATTTGACTGGAAGGTTTGGGTCTGCATTCAAACAAGGGATCGGTTGTGTTGAATGGAACCGCAGCATTGAACTGAAACCAATCGTAACACGTTTTTTACATCTTTAATGTGTGGATCCCCACCCCGACCCTGTGTTAAATCATGGTAGTTGTTTCACCTGAACTATTCGAAAAGGAATGTTTATTTAAATGGCGGTTAATAGTTAATTACAAATTAAATATGAGTAAAACTTTGCTTATCTGGAAATTCATTTAGATAACATCTGTATTATTTCTAAACAAATATATCATGCATAAACGACCCACCGACCTGGTAGAAATCGGGCACGTGACCTCCCAACAGGAAGTTGGCTTCCACCGGTTCCAGTCCTGTGTTCTCCTCGATGCCAGGTGTATCGCATAACAGGAAATGGAGATTGCCTCCCTTACTGGTTCGCAAAGGGATGAACAAGTTGAACAATATACTGTGAGAGGATCATAGGAGAATAAAGCAACACGACACGTGTATTCAAAACAAAAGCGTTACCATGCACTCTTAGTACCAAACTCTTTATCTGCAGACACAAAGTTTAAGTACGTATTACAATTTCTTATTGCAACACACCTTCTCGTCCATTTCCTCCGTTTTTCTCCACACAACATCCGCCACCCGTTTCACGCGAGCTCCATCTTAATATAAAAAAGATAAGTAGTAATTCTGAATACATAACATGTACAATGCATGACTTTAAATACACAAAAAAACCTTGCTTTTGGATGAAAATTTACTGCTTTGATAAAGGTTAAGTTGTACAATACAATACAATACAATATTCACTCATATCATGCATGCATCATGAGAAAATGAGGAATGTTTATACAAGCAAATAATTATAATACAAATACATGGCAAATATAAATTATACATTTGAGGCATAACACAAAAAGGTGATAATTTTCATCATATTTTAAGGTAGGAATCCCATAACTTATTTAAGCAAATCAAAATTATCTATGTTTTTCAATTGTGTTTTTAAACTGTAAATATCAACAAGATAACAGATTATGCGGGAGAGACATATAATTATAATCAGAACTGTATGAACATCCAAACTACGCTGTACGCATTGGTACAACAAAGTTCAGCACAGCATGTATTAATTACATATACATTTGTAGATCATTTACCACGGACCAAGATTTAGAAAAAATGTTTGTACTTTTCAAAGTTTTTTTATGACACACTTGCTGATAATTTCACATAGTTCAGTACGACAATTCCGGGTCAGCGACTGGGACTTCCCCAAAAATATGGATGTTTGGAAAAAACGATTTTGATAAAACATCATTTATAACATTTGTTTATAGTGTGATGTGATAGTGTCAAACACTACAAAATCAAACTTTTTGCATTTCTTTATTTGTTTTGTTTTATATTCAATAGATAATTGAATGTGTTATGGCTTAGTTAGTACTTTTACATATTTCTGCTTTATTTTGAAGCAGAAGAGTGTAATAAATGTATTGTTATTAAAGTAACAGCTATTTTGTTTGATTTTAACATTGTTTAGATGACATTCTGATAACAGAAAATAAACACTTGTTACGTGACCCGCAACTGTCGAGTGTGACCCGCAACTGTCAAATTTACAGCATGCAGTTGGATACTCTAAATACGATTTTTTTTCAAATTAAAATATTTCCTGAATTTTATCATAATTAGGAGGAATAATTTGTTGAACAATTAATGCAGTTTTGTTTCTTTTTAATTGGTATCAATAATCTGCAGATACTGTAGACCAATTGTTACCCTTATCTAATTATTCTTTTAAATCATTACTAATCTACACATAAGTTAGACAAGAACAACGAGCGCAGTTATAATTTACATCCTTAAAATAGAACATTGTCGCAATGTATATTCTGCAGCACATTGCCGTTAGCATATTTACTCGAAATGTCCTTAAAAATACGACTATAAAAATATGTAAATTTACTCTTTTATTGATTTTTCGCCTAAAGATGTAGTCAACAAAATGTTAAAAAACGATTTAATTAACAAAGTTGTTTAGCATTTTAAGTGCAAAATATTACCTGTGACTTTGTAGACCTCTAATTCCGTCACATTCATGGTGCCGTTGTTGATGTCATCCCACGACTTCACCTTGGGGGACACGTTAGACAGCTGGTAGTATGTGCCGTTGAATTTAACATAGCCATTGAGTGCATATACACCATTGGACACATTGATGGTGTCGGAGAAAGTATGAAGGTTGTGGCCACCAAATGTTGGGCCATATGTATTGTTGGAGTATATTGCATAACCACTGTTTAGGACAACAACGGGGAACTTGGTGCGTTGATCGTTTCCGGAGAACTTCAGTTGGTACAGGAACGCCGTTGGATCATCGATGTAGTCTCCGGTATTACCGTTCCAGCTCTGCCCCGTGTAGCCTCCATACACGGAGCCCTGGGGGTTATACAACACGGTGACGGTAGGGCCCTGGTTGTCACACTTCTGGTGGAAGGTGGTGGCATCACAGCCATCCCTGGTGGCGCTGTATAACAATGTAAACGTCTTTGGACCAGCATTTATCCAGCCCTCCAGCATATCCATATCCCCGTCCTCCAGTTTACCCAACGTTGTTGCCATCGTACGCTCCTGGTGAAAAAGCTACTAGTACTCACTTACATATTTGACTTAAATATTATATTTTTCATACAAAAGCCAAGTGTAACCAAATGGAAAAAAAGTATTTCAGTACACTTCATAAGAATTAAAATACGTTATTATTAATTAATTATATTCATTTAGCTTAAAAAGAAAATACGAAATGGTATTAATAATCTAGCGCATACAAAGCAGTAAATCATAAGGTTTGTATATTTCGCTTTCGTTTCTTATGGACCCAACACATGATGTTTATCCTTCTTCCTTAACACACACTTAAAACACAAATTATCTTGTCCAACAAGAGACCGTCACACGTACACACACCAACAACAATACTATACATTTTACTCATATCAGTCATCTTTTTTTTCAACATAGCACATGCATTGATTGTATGATCAATTTATATATTACACTAAAGCCATTGGTTCTTGTTGAAAAGTGTCTACAACACGTGCTTCATATTCACAAACTATTTTATGTTACATATGTGTATCGACGATTGCATACCAAAATACGCATTGTGAAATTATTTAAAATAGTGAACTACTATAATTTGCCACTACATCATTTTTCTGTTGTTTTTTTCTGCTTCCCATTGTTTATATATTTCATGTATAAACTTTTGTAAAAACCACGAAGGAAAGGTGAAATGAAAGGGTTATGAAACGTCCCATAAAGAAAACGCATACACAGTGTAAAAAATATTTTTACAGGGAATCAAAATTCTTTACAATCAATATCATTTGCTACACACTGCGTCATATTTGTTTATCAAGAACGTTTTCATCGATGTATTTCATTGTTTTGAAGATCGTTGTTTAAACTATAACTACCCCATTATTTACATACAGACTGTCGGGTAGTTCTCGGTCACTAACGACAAAACGTCGCATATATACGCATTGAACTATTTAAAAACGGATGTTTCGTAATACATGTACCACAGACAAATGCTATCTAAAAAGTATAATAACTAAAAAGATTTTCTCTTGTTTCCCCACACGTCATTTTCTGTGCTTATGAAATCATCCAATAGAAGGCGGATTGCTTAAATCCCAGACAGACGTCATTATACAGAAATGTAGGTCAAAAAGGATATTAGACTGCTACGCCGAAAAAAATAAACGCAATACGATGTGAAAAACATCTATGATTACAAACGTGTTGTTGATACTAACATTTAATGTCTTATAACGTCATTTATCTATTCAGATAACTAATTACGTTGGATAAATGAAACGAACGTACTTGCGAGACACAAGCTGTTGTCACTGGCGGCGGTGAACTGCTCCCAGTGTTCCGAGGGTCAATCTTGTAACAACGGGCAGTGTGTAGGTAGGTGATCCCTGCTCCCATTGTTCCGAGGGCCAATCATGTAACATCGGACAGTGTGTAGGTAGGTGATCCCTGCTCCCGGTGTTCCGAGGGCCAATCTTGTAATAACGGACAGTGTGTAGGTAGGTGATTCCTGCTCCAATTGTTCCGAGGGCCAATCATGTAACAACGGACAGTGTGTAAGTAGGTGATCCCTGCTCCCAGTGTTCCAAGGGCCAATCTTGTAACAACGGACAGTGTGTAGGTAGGTGATCCATGCTCTCAATGTTCCGATGGCCAATCATGTAACAACGGACAGTGTGTAGGTAGGTGATCCCTGCTCCCATTGTTCCGAGGGCCAATCATGTAACAACGGACAGTGTGTAGGTAGGTGATCCCTGCTCCCAGTTCCGAGGGCCAATCATGCAACAACGGACAGTGTGTAGGTATGTGATCCCTGCTCTCAGTGTTCCGATGGCCAATCATGTAACAACGGACAGTGTGTAGGTAGGTCGCAATGTTTCATTGGTCAGTACTTTAACTGACCCGCGGGAATTAGTAATCTACCACTTTTGACTGTACCTATTTGTATGTGTTTACATTAAGTTAGTGACATTTGTACAAACGATCGTTCAGTTGTATTAAAGTTAATCATATTACATACTTCTTTGAACATTTTAGAACGAGAACTATTCGAAGCGGAACAACAAGTGTTTGACAGCAACGCATTTGACAACAGATTCGACAATGCCGATTACGACAACAACTTTAATAACCGATTCTTCAGCAAGTTCGGTGGCAAATGGAACAAACGAAACCGTAGAGACGTGAGTTTTCAGTTCGGTGACAACAACAACGGTGGCTTTGGTTATATGTCCAACAACGGTAACTACGACAACAACTGGTGGTCTGGAAACGGTAACAACGGCAACAACTGGTGGTCTGGAAAGGGTAACTACGGCAACAACTGGTGATCTGGAAACGGTAACTACGGCAACAACTGGTGGTCTGGAAACGGTAACTACGGCAACAACTGGGGTCTGGAAACGGTAACTACGGCAACAACTGGTGGTCTGGAAACGGTAACCACGGCAACAACTGGATGTCGAATAACTACGGCAACAGAGGTAACTACGAAAACAACTAGATGTCTAATTACTATGGCAACAACGGTAATTACGGCAACAACTGGAACTACGGTCCGGCAATGGCAACTACGGCAACAACTGGGGCTACGGTAACAACGGGTGGTCCGGCAATGGCAACTATGGCAACAACTGGATGTCGAATAACTACGGCCACAACTGGAAATCCAACAACGGAAACAACTTGATGTCGAATTACCGTAGCAACAATGGAAACCACTTCTCCAACTTTGAAAATGGAAACAACATGTGGTTCAACAACGCAAATGGAAACTATGGCAACAACTGGTTCTCCAACTGGGGTTATAAGAAGTAAAACAACTTAAGGTACATAGAGAAGTTTAGGATATTAATGTTAGATATTATATAGAATATTATATAAAAATATCATAGCTTTTGTATTGTTAAAGACTAAATCAATATTAATTGAAACTATTTGGTTTAATATTAAAAAACTATATTTAGTTTTAATAATGCCCCATTTCAGCCCCAGTTGTATGTGACGTAGGAATGTCAAGGAACTGTCGTTAGCCGGTCTAGGCGTTGCGTTTCGGCGTTGGGGCTTGAAGTCTGGCGATGCGATTATGGATCACATGTTTTTTGTGAATAACGTTGAATAATAAATTACCAATTATGATACACTAGTGTTTTGGCTTTTCTATATTTTTACTTGGTACATGGCATATGATTTTTACACTTAATTCATTGGTTTTTAAAACCTATGCATACATTACGGTGACCAAAGTATTTTATAAGTTTAGAATTCAGGCTATCTATTCTATGTGTTTAAAATTGTTCCTGTTATGGTGAACCCATTATTCAACATTAAACTGGTTGGTTCAGGTTAATCGTTCTTCATTATTGAAACCATGACATTGTCTTCAAAGAACACGGTGTTTCTGTCAAAAACTGCCATTTGCGAGGTAATTTTAAAGGAGGGGTCCTAATTGTTGGGTAGGCTTTCGATTCTCTTTCTTTCTTTTTCTTTATATTTTTACATATTATCTAAATATACGAGTATGTCTGAGAAGTCAAAAAATGCTTAAAAGTATGCTTGAAATAATTCAATCAGTAACTTTATCAATTTGTTGACCATATACAAAAGACGTATGGAATTGAAATTAGGGTGAATTTACCACACCCACTTTTAACATCAATAACAATTTAACCTCTGTTTTTAAGCAGATATTTTGGCATGTTTTGACTTGGACCCATACATATATTTAGATATGTGAAACATATAAAGAAAAAACAAAGACTGCCTACCCAAAAATTGGGACCCCTCCTTTTTTAGTTGTAATTTGGTCAAATAACGAGCATAAGAATAGATTGCTTTAAATAATTGAGTAAATAGGAATGATTTATGCTATAGAGGTTTAAAAACGAATTTTCGACCATTAGTCAGCGGCTGTCAACTTTCGCTCACCATCAAAGATGTTTGTTGCACTGTGTGCTTTGTCAATGTATTGTCCCATTCGATTGTGATTCAAACTAGGTGGGGTCAAACAAGTCGCTCATATTCCACATAAAACTATCGAAGCTAACATGTTTAGCATTGTTTATTATCGCTGTAATCCTCTTCCAAGTAGACGTAACTTAGTAAAACTTCTTTAATAACACACGCCAAGTGAATTATACATTGTGCACCCAGAGGCGCTGGGTCGAACTGTAGCAATTGACAATGCATGGTTCCACACATTTTTAGTCTCCGCCCACATTTGCTGAAATCCATTGTTCATGTGATATGGTTTATCACAAACAGGAAGTACGCTTTCTATTGTATTTACTAGGTCAGATTGTTACCTGACAATATATCCCTAATTCATTGGATTGAAATTGACGATGTACTGTTATAAATGATCATGATTGACAGTTGTGTAACCGTCCAATAATACCTGAAACATTCAT
>Ga0224511_10003661_pt1 | contig 11222 bp, 9 predicted proteins | sample SF_May12_sed_USG_2_FD_169988 | JGI IMG/M metagenome (GOLD analysis project Ga0224511, IMG submission 169988) | Sediment microbial communities from San Francisco Bay, California, United States - SF_May12_sed_USGS_8_1 | ecosystem: Environmental > Aquatic > Marine > Sediment | place: USA...
AGTTACAACAATTGAGAACAAAGCTGATTTTTCTTTCAACTATGCTTTTAGGCCTAAACAAAGTAGAGTTGATTATTTTTAGATTTAAAACGATTGATTCATTTTTTGAACTAGTATTGATCATATGTGAATTATTCCATTTTTAATCAAAAACTCTAGTCCTTGAACAAATGTTTTGTCATCTATTTGATCAGCTGCCCACCATTCAGCATTTGTTTTAATCCATTGAGGAATTTCTTGAGAGTTTGAAATTTCTTGTTGTGTTGATGGGATTATTATGATTTGGTTTGTAATAAGATATTCAATTCCTGTAATGAAAGTGGTATCATTAATTTGATCTTCAGACCACCATTCAGCATTGTTTTTAATCCAATTAGGAATAATAATTTCTTTAGTAATTCTGTCAATAATAATTGGAATGGTTGTCTTTGCAAGATGGTTGTTGTTTAAATTTTCAAAATTCAGATTAACAATTCCTGTAACATCAGTGGGAATAAAAAATTCTACAATATTATGTTCATCTTTAGAATCAGTACTAATTCCACTTTGTTCAAATATGATACGATCATTTTGAGTCATTGAGAAATCATATTGTACAGAAATGGGTTTATTTTTCAAGAAAATATCTGTGATATCAAAAATTATTTTTGCATTTGAATTAGATTTCAGAATATAAGGCTCCCAAGTTGTAAGAATTCGGAATTGACCATTATCAGTAACTGAGCTCAGATGAACATCATTACGGTGTGGCTGGATTACAAAATTCATTCCATTCTGATTTTCATTACTATAAAAAATATTCATCAATTCTTTTTGATAAACGATAAAATGAACAACACGTTCATCAGAAAAAAAGTCATCGATATTTACAACATCATCAGATAGTTTTATTCCATTTACATACATAGAAAATCCAGAAACTAGTAAATCGCCGAATTTTTTTGGAATTACAAGTTCTTGATGAACAACAGATGTTTGATTAATGTTAGATTCACTCCAATCAAATGGCATGAAATAAGAGATTTTCTTTGAAACAGAATCATATTGAAAATTAGAAATTTCATCATAATATGTTACAATATTGATATGTTGTTCTCCAAAATTCGGATCAATAAAATCATGCCTGGTTGTCTGAGCAATAGAAATTCCTGCATTGAATGTCAGTGGTTTCTCTAATTTTTTGGAATATTCATTAGCGGTAAGTATCTTGATGTCAAATTTATACAGACCGCCTTCGCTAAGCCTTGGTCCTTTTACATTCACCAATCTACTGTCAAGTCCCAATAAAGAACCAAAAAAATTGCCATCTTTCTTAGCCTCTATTACAATAGAATCATTGTCTTCAGATACAAAATTAAAAACTATGAATCCATTATCTGCTTTAAATTCATCTTCAAAGAGAAATTGTTCTCCACGTTCAGATTTTATCAGAAAAGTGGTATCACGTAAAGTAATTTTTGAATCAAAATCAATTAATGAGATAGATATTTGCTGATTATCATTTGTGTTTGGATCATTTTTTGAAGAGGATATTTCTAATGTTACTAGTTTTCCATCTAACTCTACAGGTGGAAAAGTTTCACTTCCTACACCATGACCATAGGCGCTATCAAATCCTAGCACCAATACAATAGAAAGCATGAGAATTGTAATTAATGAAAGGTTTTGCAAACTATGTCCACTTGCTAGGATCTTTTTTGCGTATTTCTTTTCCATCGATGGTGACAAAATCTTTTTCTTCAAATACAGTATGCCATTTACCATTATCTGGGAAAATTTTATTCATTTCTTCAACTTTATCATTGGTTGGTGCTTTATTCATCAAAGCTCCCCATCTCATGTTTGGAATTTTGGGCATAATGTCATTGATGTCTTTCATATAATATCACTAGGTGAATTTATTTAAAAACCTATGATTGAATCTTCATGATTCCTTCTTTAATTAAGAATTGAATACCTTGAACAAATGAGTTGTCATCTATTGAACCGTTAGCCCACCAACCGGCATTGTTTTTAATCCACGTGGGAATTTCGTTTGAACCAGATCCAGATCCTTGTGCAGTTGGGGGGATCTTTAGAATATTTTCTTTAATCAAGAATTGAATACCTTGAACAAATGAGTTGTCATCTATTTGATCAGCTGCCCACCATTCAGCATTGTTTTTAATCCAACTAGGAATTGACGTTTTTTCATATACAGAATCTGGTAGGCCAGGACCAATCTCAATTATTGCAGAACCAATGCCAGCATATGTTGGGTTATAATCCAATCCAGTTCCTAGAACTTTGACATCAATTCTAATTTGTCCTTGAGAAGGAACAAAGATTTTTTGAATGTCAATTCCTTCAGTAGAAAGGATTCCAATCATTGAGGTATCATCACCTACATTACTTGCTATTTCTTTGTCAGATTCATCAAAAACAAAATATGCATAATGGATATCTTTGATAAGATTTCCATTTTCATTAAAGAACGTAAACTCAAATGGAATTTCTTGATTAGATCCATACTTTCCATCCCATGAAATGCTTACAGTAGTTGGAATTTGTTTGTAATTAACAGTATCAACAAGATAAAATTCTGTTGAGCTTTTTGAAGATCCAGTCAATGGGACCAGTTTCAAGTCCATTTTGGTGTTGTCGTAATTATTTGAACCCAGGTGTTCATTAATTTTTTGTAACTCTTTTTTGGTAATTAGAAAATGGACAATGTTGGTATCGTCATATGAATACGGATCATTGAGTAGTGCTCTCTGATCAATTTCTACTCCATTAACATATCCTTTGAATTGTGTTCCTTCTGCATAAGGTGTGAATGTCTTTGGAACTCTGACTTCTTCATGTACTACCTGAACTTGATCAACATATGTTGGATTCCAGTCAAATGGCATATCAAATGAGATTGAATTATCTGTTTGTTCAAATTTAAAATTATCAACATCATCATAGTATGTTTTTACAATAATTGGAATTTCTTCAGCATTTGCAGTCTTAATCAAAAAATCTTGTTCCTGTGCCACACTAACAAATGTTTCATAACTTAGCAAATTAGCTAATACAGTTCTTGGACTAGTAGCAGCCTCAATATCAACTCTAATCTTATACAATCCACCTTTTACAAAAATTGGTCCGGTGATCGATGGCCTTGCACATATATCTAAATTATCATCAGTACATGCTGCACCTTGAACAAATAGGGCACCAGGTGCACTTACATGTTCGGAGCCACCATAAATTGAGCATTCTTCAAGATTATTTTTGTTACATGAAGATTCTGGTTTGATTTTAACATCCAGTCTTCCATCTAAATCATAAAATAGATTTCTAGCTAAAAGTTCACCACTTTGCCAGATTTCTACTCTGTATGTTACCTTATCAAGATTTTTGTCAGTTAGGGTGTCAAAAAAACGTACTTGCATATTTGCAGTATCAACTTCACCAACTGTAATGTCAGATGGGCTTAGCTGTGTACGTACAGTCACCTCCATATCACCAAAACTAATTGGTACAGCTTGATCACCACCAAGCCCATGAGCAAATGCATTTGGAAGAATAATTGGGATGGTGAAAATTCCAACAACAATTAGTAATAATGCAAACTTGTCATACAACACAAAGTTTGTGTCCATTCCATATTTAAAGATGGTATAGGATTTCTATGCATGGAAATTTTTAATAAAAATTAGAGTACAACTTTTATTTATCAATTTAAAAGAAAATATATGAAGTTTTTACTATTCTTATCACTAGTTCCGTTGTTAATTATTCCAGTATTTGCAGAAGAGCAAACTATGGCAACTGAGAAAGGTACGTTGGATGTCAAGTTAACTTATTATGAAATTGAACCAAATACTCAAACCAAAATTAATATAGATTTTATCAACCCTCAAACGCAAAAAATTCAAGAGCATGTTGACTGGTCAGTTATAGTTTCAAAAGATGGTGAAACCGTTTTTGGACCGATTCCACTTACACACACATCAGTAGGTTCTGTTAAAATTCCAATTGAGTTCAATCAAGGTGAAGGAGTATACGCAATGAATTTTAAGATAGAAGGTATTTTGTTTCAACCAATTCCGCCAGAAACAGTTTCTTTTGATATTTTAGTAGGTGACGTTTATGCTCAACCAACAATCGGTAATAACAAACCAAGTGACGAAAATGGTGGATGTCTCATTGCAACTGCCACGTATGGTTCTGAGATGGCACCACAGGTTCAACAATTAAGAGAGATTAGAGACAATACAATTCTGAAAACAAGTTCAGGGATGGCATTTATGACATCTTTTAATCAATTCTATTACTCATTCTCACCAACAGTTGCAGACTTTGAAAGAGAACATCCAATTTTCAAAGAAATTACAAAAATGGTATTAACTCCAATACTATTATCATTATCATTATTGAATCAGGTTGACATTGATTCGGAGGAAAAAATGTTAGTATACGGTATGTCTTTAGTTTTTCTAAACATTGGAATGTATATTGGTATTCCTGTCTTTGGAATGCTAAAGTTGTATAAATCTAGAAGATAGTATTCCATAACTGGAAATTCCAGTGAGGTTTTTATGTATCCGTACAAGTAATTTGTCTAATGAAGACTAAAGTAATTAGCTCATTCTTCGTACTATTTGCTATTGCAGCAGGTATTGTCGCAATGACACCAGCTGCTTTTGCAGATCACTCCGAAGTCACAATCTTACCAGCGTCTGGTTCTGGTGCACCAGGTTGTGAAGCTACTCCGGATGGGTGTTACATCCCAAGTACTGCAACAGTGGATGTTGGCGGCAAAGTAATCATGTCAAATACTGATACTGCAGCACACACGTTTACAGCAGGAACGCCAGAAGGCGGCCCAAGTGGCGAGTTTGATACGGGCTTGTTGATGGCAGCAAATTCTTTTGAATGGACTCCGACAGCAGCAGGCGAAGTTCCATATTTCTGTATGGTACATCCTTGGATGAAAGGCTTGATCATAGTACAAGAAAAAGAAGCTGAAGATCATGGTGACAACGGTGAAATGACGCACACAGAAGGTGCTGCGTCTGCTACCGGAATGTTATCAGACGGCACAAAAGTTTCAGTTTGGACTTCAACACCAACTGCAGGCGAAGCAATGGATATTTCCATTGAGTTTGAAGGTGCAGAGCATGTCAACCATGACATGGCGGTAACTCAAAATGGTAAGGAGGTTCTGAACGATAAGGGTGCGCATCATCATGACGGTACGGGAATGCATAAAACAGCGCCATTGAGTTCCTCGGATCCGGTAAACATCACGGTGACATTCCAGGGTTACGGCGTAAATGATCCTAAAACAGGGCCAATTGGTGAAAAAGTAGTATTTTCAAACGTTGTTCCAGAATTTGGCACAATTGCAATGATGGTACTGGCTGCTGCAATCATAAGCATCGTGGCAGTAACTGCAAAATCTAGAGTCATTCCAAGATTTTAGGAATTCCTCTTTTCTTATTTTCTTTTAATTAACGCGATTATAGCTAAGATTATTGCTGCTGCTGCAATAGATAATCCAAATACTGCAAAGTCATAAGACGCTCCACTTTCTGAAGAAGAAACAGATGGCTCACCAGACTTTAGTTTTGAAACATCTTGTTGTAATGATGAGATAGCATTCTTTAGAGCAGTAACATCAGCGGTTCCCTCACTCCCAGTTGGAGGAAAATCTAATACTGCAGTAGACTCTACGTCCTCAACTGGAATTTTTACATCAATTGTAGTGCCATGAATATTTCCTTTTAGATCTATACTATAACTACCAGTTTTAGTTGGTATAATTGGTGAAAAGTAGTATCCAGGTCTAGGATCAGAATTTATATCAATTTTTTTTGTGGCCCCGCCAAACACTACAGTAGCATCTACATCTTTGAAAATATTAGTAACCCCTTTGTATGACCCTTCAGTTTCACCAGGTTCAGTAATTTTTAAAACAAGATCATTTCGTATTCCTACAACAGGGGGCTCAATTTCCCAGCCCACTTCGATTTGATATTGCTCAACATGAACAGTTGTATGTCCAAAGGAGGGCATAATCATTCCGACAAAAAATAATAAACCAATAATTCCAAAAATTACTACTTTCAATACTATCATTTTCTAGTAGTAGATTATATCTTTATGCGAATGGTACAAAGTTCGAGTTTATCAAAACTGTTTAAATTATCAATGACTGCTTGAAGATTAAATGCAAAAGTTTTTGATTGCTCTACTGATTATCTCATTTATTGCTGTTCCATTTGTATATGCACATCCTTTTACAGAAAAAACAATCCCAAGCTTGACATCAAATTCTCCTGCTGGTACGACAAAAGTAATTGTATTTTTTTCAGAACCGGTCGACATAAACTTTAGCGAAATTAAAGTATTAGATAGTACTGGAAATCAAATTGATAATAAAGATACTGATTATTATGAAGGATATGATTCTCTAGTTGTCACAACTCCCCCATTAGAAGATGGGATCTACACTGCATCTACCAAAGTACTTTCTAAAGTTGACGGACATCTAGTTCCAAATGCTTTCCTGTTTGCAGTAGGAGATGTTGTAATTGATCCATCTTTATTTGAACAAGAGGGATCGTCGGAAGTCATATTTTTGCCAGAGGCAGGTGCCAGATTTCCAGGACTTGTGGGTCAGACAATTGTTTTAGGAGCAGTAATTGCGTCACTAATAATTTGGAGAACACAAAACAAACAACTAATCAAAGAAGAACTAGATAAGATAGAATCATTCAATCACGGTAAATTCATGTCAATTACAGGAATTGGTTTGATGTTAGTTTTTGTTTCAAATATTTTGATGATTGCAATACAATCGATTAGGTTAGATGCTTCTGTAATTGATGCAATTCAGACAGATTTTGGTTTTACTTGGATTATTAGAATGATTATTACAATAATTTCGCTAGTAATGTGGTTTGTATTAGATAGGAAAAAAATCCTATCAAAGAAAAATCAAATACCGTTGCTTGTAGCTATGCTTACATTAATTGGAACTTCTAGTATGGTTGGACACAGTGCAGCAAGTGGAGAAATACCAGCACTAGTTTTAGATTACATACATAATTTGGTGTCAGCAGTATGGATTGGCGGAATATTCTATTTTGTTTTTATTTTACTACCAACATTTTCACAATTAAAAGAATCAAAACGGGAAAAAATGACTTTGGTAATGATACCAAGATTTTCAATAGCATTTATCATTTCAGTAGGGATTGTCATAATTACAGGACCAACACTCATGTGGTTCTTAGAATCAGATCTAGGAACAATCACGGAATCAATTTATGGTCAATTAATTATTTTAAAAGTTTCAATTGCTGCAATAATAATTGGTTTTGGGGCATTTTTCCAATTTAAAGTTCAGAAAAATGCAGAAAAGAATTTCTCATCAGGAAAAATTTCAGTGCACAAAAAACTAAAGAGATCACTTAAAATGGATGCAGTGTTAGGAGTTATTCTTCTTGGTGTTGTTGCATTGCTAACAAATGGAACATTACCAGCAGGTGAAATTCAAAAAGTTGATGCTCAAGAGATGGTGTATGGTTTTAACGCCATAGAGTTTACAGAAAATGTAAAATTTGATATCAACATCACGCCATTTTCTAGTGGAACAAACACCGTTGTAGTTAAAGTGACTGACTTTGATGATAAACAATTATACGATTCAAATGAAGTTAAGGTAAAGATATCAAACCCATCAAAGAATATTTCACCAATAGAGATCCCGATGGAAGTGCTCAAGCAAAAAGAAGATAAGCCAATTGAATTCCAAGGACAATTAACCTTTGGATTTTCTGGCGAATGGCTGATTGAGATTGAAGCCCAAAGAACTGATAATGCAAATGAATCAAAGATTTTGAATCTGCTTGTAAAACCAAGATTAACAAATATTCAGTCTCAAATTACAGAATATGAGTTTCCTGAGAATGCAAAACCTCTATTTCCAATATATGATGGGAAAGATTCCATCTGGATTAGTGATGCATCAGCACCACGGTTATGGGAATTTTCACTTGAAACAAAAGAATTTACTCCATATTCATTTGATGGGTTGGCAACTACGTTTCTAACTCAAGACAGTAAAGGGAGAATTTGGTTTACAGATACGCCGCGGAATCAAATTGGATTTATCGATATGGAAAGTAAACAGATTACAACAAGAACCATTCCAAAATTAGATCCGCTAATTTCAGAAAATACACCGCTTTTCATCAAATCTGATTTTGATGACAATATTTGGATTACAGTTGTCAACAAAGATAAAATTCTAAAATATTTGCCAGATCTTGACAAATTTGAAGAAATTGTGCTTCCAGGAAAAGAATCTTTACCGTTTGCTCTAACAGTTGATAAGGATGGAAAAATTTGGTACAGTACTACAGGCGCAGGTAAAATAGGGTTCATCAATCCTCAAGACAATTCAGTAACTCAAATTTCTACAGACATCATACTTCAAGGTCCAGAATCATTGGTTTTTGATGATAAAGGGAATCTATGGATTGCGGAGCATACAGGTTTGGCCATTACCAAATTTAATCCAATTTTAGAAACATTTGAGAAGATTGCGATTTCAGACAAAGATGCATTGCCATTTGGTATGACATTTGATAAGTATGGCAACATCTGGTTTGCTCAACATACAGTAGATAAAATTGGAGTTTATGATCCAGACAACAACAACATACTTGAGATTCCAGTACCTACAGAAAATACATTTATTCAGTTTATGACATCTGATGGTGATGATAATGTATGGTTTGTTGAACAGCAATCAAATAAAATTGGAACTGTAAGAACTATAGAAATCCCAGTTACTGCTTCAGAGATAGGGTCATCCAATAATTTTGAATTAAAGTATACAGAAGTTGCTTCACCACTTATATCATTAGGGATTGTTGCAACATCGTTGTTTTTTGTAAAAAGTGTTAAGGATAAGAGAAGATTAAATTCTTTGATTAATGTTTAGACAGTAAGCCAGCAGATTTGATTCCTATTGTTCCTGCAAATAGACCAATTGATAATAACACAATTGTTCCAGCAGGAGTTATATCAAAAATATAAGAAATCAAAATTCCTATAACTACAGAGAAGATTGAAAAACTCATTGAGATTATAGCAGTCTGTTTGAATCCTTTGCCATACATAATTGCAGTAACATTGGGAATTACAAACAAAGCAGAAATTAATAATACACCAACTAGCTGAATTGATGTAACTACAGTTAATCCGGCCATGAACACAATCAAATAATTGATTTTTTCGACAGGAATCCCACTGACTTTAGCTTGTTCCTCATTAAAGGTTGAATAAAGAATTTGTCTATAAAGCAACAAAATTACAACGAGAATTCCGCCAGTTAATGATAAGATCAGTATCGTATCATTTACACTTACTAGAAGAATACTGCCAAATAGGAAACTAAAGATGTCGATTGTAAATCCGCCAGATAAACCAATAATCACAAGTCCTACTGCAATTCCTGACGATAGTAATACTGCAATCGATGCATCGCCAGAGATATTGTATCTGTCCTTGATTTTTGTAATGATTAGAGCACTAGCTATTGAAACACCATAAGCTGTCCATAGAGGATAAATTCCTGCCAGTAAACCCAGTGCAATTCCTCCAAATGACGAATGTGCAATTGCATCACCAAATAATGAATACCGTCGTAAAACCAGAAACAATCCAATTACCGAACAAAGGATTGCTATTGCAATTCCAGAAATTAATGCTCTATGCATGAAACTGTATGTCAAAATTTCGAAAGTCATTGTTAATGATGATGCATGTGTTCCTGCATCGAAGCCTCAGAATATTGTTTGATCAGTTCATCATTTGAAAAGAATTTTGCAGATTCTCCATGGAAAAACAATGTTCTATTTAGACAAGCTACATGATTTGCCAGTTGATTAACAGCATCTAGATCATGAGAAGACCAAATGATAGTAATTTTTTGTTTTGAATTTAATTCACGGAGTATGCTGTAGAATAGTTCTATGCTTTGTTGATCGATTCCCGTAACAGGTTCATCCAGAATTAGAATTTTTGGATTGTTTACCAAAGCTTTTGCAATAAATACTCGCTGTAGTTGTCCTCCAGATAATTCACCTATTCTTCTATTACGAAGTTCGTGTATCCATAATTGTTGTAAAATTTCGTTAATTTTACTTTCGTCAGATTCATTTTTTAATCCCATTCTTACTACATCGCTAACAGTTGCGGGAAAATTTTTTTCAAAAATTGGTTTTTGTGGCACATATCCAATTTCTTTAAGATAATTTTTTGATTTTCTAATATCTTCGCCAAAAAATTTGATAGTTCCAGTATACTTTGTATTTAGTCCCAACATTGAATCAAATAAGGTAGATTTTCCTGCTCCATTAGGTCCAATTATTCCTAGAAAATCACCTTGATCGACTCTAAAGCTCACATCATCTAATGCCTTAACATCAGGATATTGAACAGTAAGATTCTCGATTTCCACTATCAACATAATGCTTCCTTTAGATTTTCAAGATTTTGTGTCATTTTAGATATGTAAGTTTGATCAGATAAAATTTCCAGTGGTGATAAAATTAGAACTTTGCCTCCTATCTCATTTGCAATTATGTTTGATGTACGTGTATCAATATTTTCTTCACTAAAAATTACTTTGATGTTTAATGCTCTAGAAGTTGAAATTATATTTTCAAGAGTTTTTGCCGTTATTTCTCCATGTGAATAATTTGATGAAATAATTGTGTGTTGATTAAGATCATATTCTTCTGCAAAATAAGAGAATGCATCATGAAAAGATACAAAATCATGATTACAGTTAGATAATTCGTCTCGAATTTTTGAATCAAGTAAATCTAATTTTTCCACATATTTTGCCGCATTGGATTGGTAATATAGTTGATTTTCAGGATCAGATTGTGAAAAAGCAGATGCAATGTTTTGTACTTGAATTTTTGCATAAACAGGATTTAGCCAAATGTGTGGATCGGCAATTCGATGCGAATTTTCAGCATCAGAATTTCTGATCGGGATTCCATTACTTGTGTCAACTATTTTACCAGAGTAATTAGTCTCTTGTAAACTATTAACCCAATTTTCAAAACCAATTCCGTTGATAATTATTAGATCAGACTTTTGCATTGTTTGTACATCTTTAACAGTTGGTTCCCAATCATGAGGTTCAACTCCTACGGGTACAAGTA
>Ga0224511_10003662_pt1 | contig 11221 bp, 8 predicted proteins | sample SF_May12_sed_USG_2_FD_169988 | JGI IMG/M metagenome (GOLD analysis project Ga0224511, IMG submission 169988) | Sediment microbial communities from San Francisco Bay, California, United States - SF_May12_sed_USGS_8_1 | ecosystem: Environmental > Aquatic > Marine > Sediment | place: USA...
ACATAGAATTAAAAGAACGCATTTTATAATGACATTAATGACTGCGAGCAAAACGAGTTGCGACGTAAAACGCACATTCTCGATTCGATTCGATGTCCAAGCTAACTTTTTTGGGTCCTTTTTACAGAATAAGGTATAGAAAAGTCTAGAAATCTGAGAAACTGGTTCTACCGTATAAATGTAATGGCGACAAACAACACTCACAATGTAATCATGAAACAGCCCTTACACATTTAAGATGGTGTTTTTTTTTTAAAGAATTTCGTTTAATAGCAAAAAAGCAGGCAGTTCAACCACAAGCGTTTGACTAATTTATCAAAATTATAAATAATGCTTACCAGATCGAATCATTACTTTAAACTCGGGAGCTGCAGCGCCAAGTGCACGAGAGCACAGCCTGTCCAAGTCTGTGATGTCAATGACGTCATCCACGTACATTCTATCGGCGTTTATCATGTCGTCTTGTATAGCTGCAATAGTAAGAGTTTAGGACGTAAAGCAATATTGTTTTGTAAATCATGTTAGATGTAATATAGGAAAACTGTCTATGTTTGTTTTGATTTAAAAACAAATGAAAAAAATATTGGTACTTATTGGGTTTCAGTGGTTACGGGAAGTAACTCTTACGTCCTAGTTCAAGATATCGGTACGAGTAGTCGGTGATTGTTGTCAGTTGTAAACACCTGTAGGCCGTGGAGAAAGTGACAAAGAATGGAGCAAAGGCGTCCACTGATCTGAAACAGTGGCAGTGTCAATATTATATCATACACATTTCCTGTGTAATAATCCAGAATCAATGTACAATCGGGTGAAACGGAAATATTTATAAACACTTTCTTACGTACAATTTCTTCTGATTGCATTACACTCTCGTAGATAGATCTACATGTAGTTGCATAAACAGAACTTATGTCACTATATCACTAAGCCAGTCGTTAAAATAAGGACCCGCTGATCAGTGACAGTAAGAAGCTTGTCGACCCAATTGCAGATGTAGGGATAGTACAGTTTATTGTTCTCATTTTAGATATTATTATATAATGAATAATTTAATATCTACTTATTTACGACTTTTCTTATTAAATTTAAAATAGTAATAATGCAAATGAGTAAAATGGTAAAATGTACAGAGTAAAGATTGAACAAACAGTTTATACAAAGAAACATAAATAAATAATGGCAAGCTAAACAAACCACATTTATATCACAATTATATACCGGCCAACATTTCAATACCGCCACAAAGTGTACATAGGATTTTCTCATAGACCTTGTTTACTATCTTGAAAATCTTTTGAATAAAAAATAACGAAACATTGACACATGCAATAGTAAAGTAATTCGTAAAGAAAATTCATCTCAAAGCAGGGCTGTGCTTAAATTCATTTTCACATCAGCATATCAGTTCAAACACAACTACGAGCATGTCCACCGTCCACAAATTATCGGATCGACGAAGACAATGATTTTTTTTTCTGGTTTTAATTCTGTTGTTTAAATGTCGTTTCGGCCTGTAAAAATTGCTATGTGATATAAAGATTGATTTTATATGCGTTTATGCACTACAGGGGTCATGGGGCCCGAACATGGTCAGTTTAAGATTCTTTAAATATCAGGCTTACTGGGCCCCAGGGTTTGTGGTTCAATAGCTTTACTTCAATACATGTACCTGACATTACTGCATTTTACTAACCATAAAATAGATTACCTCATAACAAGAAGGGACTGTGTTGCATTATATATCCAACAGTCCCATTCACTGAATGTAGTTCCGGTTATCTGATGTGTGACGTCATATCCGGTCAGATGACTTTTAGTGAATGTGAGCGTTCCTTTCGAGCTGTCTCTCCATGTAGCGCCAGCAAGCCCGCCCGGCCATGTGCACGTGCAGTCTTAAAACATAACAAGGTCCTAGTAGAATTTAGGTATACCACAATTGTATTTTGTTAAAGGGATAGAAGGATCAGAACATTTCGGAGCCCAGAATGCTTCATATACTAGGTAAAACATAATATTATATGTAAACCGACATTTTGTAATATAAATACGCACAGTTTGAAGTTAATTATGAAATAATTCACAATAAATTTTTTTAAATCTATGTTGCGTGTGTGACATTGACATTGATGTGTTCTAACTTTCTTGGTAAAATTGTGTTACCACGTGACATAATTTGCGAGTAAAATGTTTGACATTTTCATGTAGACACTAGACATGGTTTTTGCATTTCCGCTAGAAACAACGCTGGTGCGTATAGATGACTATAAATTGATGTGCGGAACTTCAAACTAGTGCCTTGTCTTACCAACATGAAGTAGGTTCTGGAAATATAGAACAACCATAATTTGGGTCAGTGTGGTATCCATGGATTTCATTGCTCATTCTATTGAACCTTCAATACACACAACGTAAATTATAAATGAGAAAAGGACATTTAAACAATACAATGTTAACATACAAGTGTCTATTATCTAACCGGTTGGACTACAGCCTGAAACAATTGTATCGCTAATTGCCACGTTTGTGAAGTGCGTTTTGTAGTATCAACTTTCAAACAGATCGTCGTTACAAACTAGTAAAACTACTACATGTCAATCTTTTAGTTTTATCTGCATAAAGTCGTTAATAGACGACATAAAACGTACTGCATAATTTATCGTTTGAAATTCACACTAATGCAGACGAACAATAATCAGAAATCGAACTATCAGGACGATATATTTATTTTAAATATGCCATGAACAAAATAACACAGAATGGATACTTTAACAACCCCTTGTGTACTTTTGTTTAAAGTTAAGTTCATTTAGCGTTTAACATTAAAATGCAACTAAATGCTCCGAGTTCACGTTTAATCCGGATTAAACCTTGTGTGCAACGCAGAAAATATGGGGGGGTGACAAAGAATTGACGTTTAGAAAATTGAGAAAAAATAACTTTAAAGACATTAGTCATGATAACAAACGAGTATCATTACAATACCAAGGTTACGAAGAAAACGTATGAAATTTGAACCGTCCGCTCTTTATTAATTCATGGTGCTTTGTGTGAACGCTAATACGCGATTATCCGCACTTAATCATTGAAATCACTTACCCCAGCTTAAGGTGGGACAGTCTAAAGATCACAGCTATTCATATCGATTTCTTTCAAACGTGGAAATAAAACAATAAGTCATTTGACAGTTCCATTTTTTCTATTGTCTTTCAGATATTTTTCAAAACAATGGGGTGAAAGAATAATTTTAATTCAACTCGTTAACAAGATCGGACAAACTCCGTTTGGTGGTGACAATTGTTCATTGAAAGGGGTAAACATGCATTTATCGTTGCTTATGTCTACAAGATGATGAGGAAGAACGCTGTGTTTTGGGGAATATGTGTGATAGCAGTGCATTTATTCAAACAAGGTAATTTGGTTTAGATATGGTTTATTTATTTTCATTTGTTAAGTAATTTTATTTAAAAAAAACACACACACACTTAAACTGTACAGTTGAACCAATCGTAAAAATACTCATCGCGCAAATATGTGTATAAAACCAACAGCATACCGGTACACCAAGTGACATACGTATTTGGTTTAAAAATAAAAAGAATTTATTTTCACTGATCTCAATAATGTTTTTATTCTTAAGAATGGCGATGGCAACTTATATAAACAACTCACAAAAGAGTATGAAATCAGAAAATTTACGAATTCAACGTATATCTAATGTGCGTAGCAGGAATGAACAAGTAACACTGAGACTTATCGTTTAACGTCAGCGTCAGTGACACACCTACAGTATATTTGTGCCGTGTTGAGCCGTTCATGTCAAAGATGGAATACCAGGGGTCCATATTCAACCTGGCTTTTTGAGTCTAAAATTGCGTCAGGTTTAGACATATGACTTGGACTCAGTATCAATGGCATTCACAAAAACGTTTGAGTACTGAAAATGTTGTTTTTGACAACCGACTCAACTTAACTCAACTCAACTCATTTATTTCAACAATAAGGCCTCCGGCCCATAATATACTCAGGAATGTTTAAGTCTAAGTGTAAGCATGAGTTTTATAATATTGTCTCAGAGAAAACATCGACCGAATGTGTCACATGTGTGTTATATATTCGGTCTTACATGGCACGCGTATCAGACTAGGCTTAGACTCAAAAGTTAAGATAAGTTAAGATAACAAAGGGCAAAAAAGGAGAAATGAGTAAAGTTGATTACTCTGCAGTGTTCTCCGTATAATATGTGTATCCGTATAATGTTCATATATCTTGGTCTTTAAATTATTATTAATTATTAGGTTTATATAAAATCCAATTGTTCAATAATATACTTAGGACAATGACATAGCATAAGTGAGGCTGTAGTTATTGTCAGTGCATACTATCTCAATGAGAGCTGTCTACATATGAAGTTTCATGTAGATATCTCATTGAATATTTTTAAGTCTGTTGAAAGAGAAAGGAAATGCGTGCTGATATATATTATATATAGTATGTGTATATAGTATGTGTCGAGTTGTTTTTGTTTAGTGCACTAAATCTCAATGCGATCCTTCTAAGATGTTAATAAGAAGTTTCATATTCATATTCTCTATAAATCTTTAAGTTATGACTCAATTTTACATAAAACAGTGTTAGAAATACAAAGGGAAATAACTCAAACATATGATATGTAAAGTGGTAGTAATTATGCAATGCACAGCATCTAAATGAAATTGTTTCGACCTACTATAGAATAATTTTACATCTTTAAACGACACATGCTTGAACCGTGAATCGATTAATTATTTGACGAATCGACATCCTTAAACATTACCTTTCGGCCAAAAACGAAGATTCTCATTTCAGCTTCCGGAGCATGCACGTGGCCTGTGGAGTTCCGGGACTCCCAGTGGTACGACAGCGGCCGCGGCGTGCTCACGTTCTCCACGACCACCATGCACGGTTGGGGGTTTGATCCCGGCTCCGGAACAGTCGTCAACGCGTGGGAATGCCTTTCAAACACGTCCTTCGCCACCGACGGAGCTCTCATTCTAAAGTACGTTAGGCCTAACGTTGCATGTGATTTTAATTACTTTTGTGTAGTAATTCAGTAGTTATATAACGTATAACATATACGCGTATGTAAATGTATAATAGTTTGTTTTTCATAAAAAACAACAATATTTATCTACAATAACTTTTTGACTGTTCTTAACATTAAAAAATGAACATATTTCGTATAAATGCATCCATTTTGAACAGTTTATTTATCAGCTTTCACACATACAAAGTAAATAAATATTGTAATGTTTTGCATTTCAGGACTACAGGCAGTTTTGAAATCCTGTCCACAACTTACTATGGCTATATTTGCCTCAAAATGACGCCCGTAACATCAGCCTCGTACATGTACTTCATTCAAAACAGTAAGTATGGTTTAAAGTCATACATTTACTACATTCAAAACAGTAAGTATGGTTTATAGTCATACATGTACTACATTCAAAACAGTAAGTATGGTTTATAGAGTCATACATGTACTTCATTCAAAACAGTAAGTATGGTCTATAGAGTCATACATGTACTTCATTCAAAACAGTAAGTATGGTTTATAAAGTCATACATGTACTTCATTCAAAACAGTAAGTATGGTTTATAAAGGCATACATGTACTTCATTTAAAACAATAAGTATGGTTTATAGAGTCATACATGTACTTCATTCAAAACAGTAAGTATGGTTTATAGAGTCATACATGTACTACATTCAAAACAGTAAGTATGGTTTATAAACTCATACATGTACTTCATTCAAAACAGTAAGTATGGTTTATAGAGTCATACATGTACTACATTCAAAACAGTAAGTATGGTTTATAGAGTTATACATGTACTACATTCAAAACAGTAAGTATGGTTTATAGAGTCATACATGTACTTCATTCAAAACAGTCAGTATGGTTTTTAGAGTCATACATGTATTTCATTCAAAACAGTAAGTATGTGCTATTGTGTCATACATGTACTGTAATCAAACTGATGAAAGGGAAAGCCATTAACCATATATTATCGAGTCATACATGTTCTAGATCTACATTATTATAGCAACTATTAGCTGTGTTCGTATCCGGATGAATTTAAGTATTTTTTAACACAGAGATAAACACGAACGCCAATTTCGAGCGCGTGTTCGCGTACACTGTGAGCACGTTGACAAACACGGGGACAATCTGCAACCCGTCAGAGGGAGCCTCGGGCGGAGAGTACCAGATGCTCGTCAAAATTGGTACGTTTGTATTTGAACAACGCAATGTATGTGTGCTTTGGATGGCTTGATTGTATTGTATTGTCGTGTATTGTATCGTAATGTATTGTATCGGAGTACGGTATGTCTTACCGTATTGTATTGTATTGTATTGTATTGTATTGTTTGTATTGTATTGTATTGTATTGTATTGTATTGTATTGTATTGTATTGTATTGTATTGTATTGTATTGTATGTATTGTATTGTATTGTATTGTATTGTATTGTATTGTATTGTATTGTATTGTTTGTATTGTATTGTATCAAAGTATGTCTTACCGAATCATTTTATATTTTTAATTGTGTTGTATAGTATTGTATTGAAATTGTATTCCACTATATTCTGTACATTTTTATATAGGAAACGAAGCCCAGGCGAAGGTAGACTGCCCCTGGGTGTACTTAGGTCGCTTTGGTTACACACATACAACGTCATCCGTGGTAACCACGTGTAACCAGGCGACGTCAGAGATGGACACGTGCACAGATACGCAACATGTCAAATTCGACTACACCACGTGCAATACCAAAGTTCTGTATTCCCGTAAGTACATGTACTACAATTGCAGCGATTTAAGTAACGTTTTCCTTTATTATCACAAACAATAATGACGACGACAACGACGACGACGACGACGACGACGACGAAGACGACGACGACGACGACGACGACGACGACGACGACGACAACCACAACCACAACAACAACAACAACAACAACAACAACAACAACAACAACAACAACAACAACAACCGTCGGAGGTACACGCTGTTAATATAAGTGATAGAAAAACGTGTATTTTGTTCTCTTAGTCTTTTTTGTATCTACGTGTACTTGTGATGGTAGGACTATAGGAAATGATCAGGGTGACTGGGTGAGTGTGCATCATTTTACTTTAATTTATTTGTCGTCCGTATAGAATCCGATACGGTTTGGTGCGTGAACGCTGTGCCGATGGGTGACGTGATCTACGTGGCGACGTTCAACGCTAACGACAATGACGCCAATATTGACAGCAGTCTCTATTATAAATTCGCCTGCATGGTAAGACGTACATTCTCTTTGTTTTAATAAATGCCTACCTATTATCATTTATGTTGGCATTTTGATGCCAGTGTTTACATTTTTTAATTACATTTTTCAATATGGATAGTTTCATTCATTTCTCTGTTGGTTTAAATAATAATATGTGATATTATATGTGTTACATTAAACCACCTGATAACAGGCCCTATCGGTGGACGGCACGGCGGGATCGGTTGCCCCACGGTATTGTCGGAGGAATCAACTTCCGGCCCAGTTTCCGACGACAGCAGTGGGTGTTCCTATAGGGGCAAGACTTACATTTTCAACTCCAAGAGGTACTGTTGTTCGTTCCCTTCAATTCATTCTGATACGTTTTCTGATATTTTTAATGTCTGTCTTACTGATAAGCCTTTTTGAAAGTTAAGTATTTCGACAGAAAATTATGGAAAAATGATAAAGATTTTGTTTTTCGTTGTTTCAGAAACGTGCCGTAAGTATATCCCTAATGTACCTTATTTTGGATGCAATAAGTTTAATACAAAATTTGTATTTTTCTATAACTAATAGGCTATCTTTACAATAGGCAAACACATAAAATGCTTTCAATACCTTTACCTACATGCAGATAAATAACATGACTAGGTTATTGCAGTTACCTGTCCCGCATTAAGTGCCCCGGTCCGAGGTAATGTAACGGTAGTGACGTCAGGCGCAGTGACGTCAGCCATTTACGCGTGCCAGGACAGCTACACGTTGTGGGGAACGGACACGCGTTTGTGCCAAGGAAACAATGTTTGGGCCGGAACAGCGCCGTACTGCAGTAAGATTTTCAAGGGAAACGGTTATAACATAAATTTATAAATAATTAACATTTCGGAAGTTATTTAAACTTAAAATAGTTTTCATAAGGATTTAAGTTTGCAAAAACAATGTTTGTTAAAATTTATAATGCTTGTTAATAGAATTGTGTTTGCGATTTTCGTGGCGTGGTATCATGTATAAATGTGTTCTTACAAAAAATGTGTTATGCAAAGACAACTCTACAACCCTTTATTTTAGACTGTGCAAGCCCTCCGATTCCCGCTAACGGCAACGTCCAGGTGTCGTTTGACGGCACAACGGCGACGTACACGTGTAACGTAGGGTATACCATCAACGGCCTCGTGACGAGAGCGTGCGAAAACGGCAGTACATGGGAGGGGGCGAATACACTGTGTAGTAAGCAATATTGATAATCCTATCACACAAGGTGTTGTATATATTACATATATTATCAACGAAACAAATAGGCTACTGCTCATAAATATATAGTGAATATATTTTAGCCAGATAATATAAGTGTATTTATTTTGTTCACAGCTAAATGTGCATCGTTGGCAATTGTTGGAGGCCAAACGTCAGAAATGACGACAAACTTGACGGTAACCACGGTGACGTTTACGTGCTCGTCGGGTTTTACGTTAAATGGCGTAACGCAGCTAACGTGCGACTCAGCGGGAGCTTGGAGTGGACCACAACCTGCTTGTTGTACGCTTTAATGTCATCAACATAAAGTTTTTTCCGAACAATGAGTCAATATTATGTTGATTAACGAATTTCGGGATGTGAATAGATCTTTGAGGATTTATCCGGTATCCACTTTGGGCCAGCGCAAGAATCGTTATAATGAAGTTTTACATTCTGCGTGGTTTGTTTTGATTAATAGTATCTTGATAACACATATTTTCATTGTAATGTCTTTTGTATAATTACATACTAGTAATGTATGTAATTTAATTGTGGAGCATAAACACGACGCTGTGTGAAAGCATCTCATAACGGCAATCGCGTTCACCCACAGCGGTAATAGGTAAAAGGCCTTCTTTAATTTTCATATTAACTCTGATTGTTTTTTATTTATTTTTTCAAGCCCTCTGTGGAACGTTAACGAACCCCGCCAGTGGCTCAGTGACGTTGACGTCAGATGGACACGTGACCACGGCGACGTACGCGTGCAGCTCGGGTTACACGTTACAGGGTGTCGTCAGTCGCACGTGCGGTGTGGACGGATTGTGGTCGGGTTCCGCGCCTAAATGCAGTGAGTGAAGAACTTTCATTTTGTTCATGGTTGTAATATAATGAAGTGTCGACACATTAAAGATGATCTCTTTTTGTCGATATCCAGGAAATAATATGGAGAAAACTTTGTATGTTTTTCTTCTTACCCCTTATTTGATTTCTTTCAGCGTGTAACTCACCGTCACAACCGGCCAACGGGGCTGTTGTTGCAAACGGAAGTATAGCGACATACACGTGTAACCAGGGCTACACCATCAGCGGACCCAGCTCTCGCACGTGCCAGACAGACGGTTCCGGCTGGAGCGGCAGTAATCCAATATGTGGTATTGTTGCCTACTTGTTCTTGTTTGGGCTCCGGGCCCAAAAACAATGTTTTATAGAACTATTCTCCTATATTTCCTATAAAAGTATTAGTTTGGTAGAGGACCGACTTTGTTACACACTTATATCGAGACTCGGAGCCTCAATGCAATAACGTTATTCATATAGTATGTCAGTTACAGTATTGTGAATAAATATGGCTTTTAACACGTAGTGCTCTATTTCAACAGCTCAGTGCCAGATTCTGAACGTTGTCACTGGAGGGTCGTACACGCTTTCCACTACTGGAACAGTGACGTCAGCAACGTATGTGTGTAACGTCGGGTACTCGTTGGACGGCACGACGTCAATAAGATGCGAGTCTACTGGCTTATGGAACAATGTTCAGCCTGTTTGTGGTTAGTTAATTTCATTCTAAAATATGATTACTAGATTATTAGCATTGATGATTACATAATGCGTAAACTGTATTTTTTATTATTGTTATATTATATGTATTTTTTATTAGTTGTAATAAAATATGTTTAAACAGAACGTGCTCACCTTGATGGATACTTCCCATGGTGTCCGAATCCAACTAACTAACTTCCAACGTTTCAGTTGCTTGCCCGGCCCTCACCCAACCGACCAGCGGTACTGTCACGCTAACAACTTCCGGTGTGAAGACGAGCGCCACCTACGCGTGCGCTTCCGGTTACAACCTGAACGGCAACACCATCCGGCTGTGCAGCTCGGAAGGCACGTGGAGCCTTGTGGCGCCAACTTGCAGTGAGTGATTCATTCGTCTTTTGCTCCATTTAACCGGAAATCCGTGTTTCCGGAACCGGTATCTGTTTACTGTGTGTTATGGAGATTTTATTTAATCTCCTGTACCTGTAGTAATACTATGTCGTCTTTTCGTGAAGTTGCTGTTGTCAGATTTGAGCTGAAAATCACTACTTATCTCATCGTGGTCTCATACATCTTTATATAATGAAATCTACATATATAAATTAAAAGTGGATGTTTTACAGCATGCAAGGCTCCTTTGACCCCATCGAACGGCATGATGACGTCGGATGGGAGCACTGCGTTGTACGTGTGTAACGTCGGTTACTCTCTTAACGGACCAGAGTCGCGGACGTGCGGCACGGACGGCAGCGGGTGGACCGGGACCAACCCCTCCTGCAGTAAGTTTTCACTTCTCATATTAATGTAGGTGCCTTGTTTTCTAAACGCTTTCACTGTTGTTGCTTAGTAAAATAAAGACATACCAACATTTGTAATAGTTAAAATACTGTTTTTTCTAAGCTAGGTATATAAGTAGCATACTATTTCCAGGCATTTGTGGAACACTTGCGTACCCGACTGGCGGTGACGTCAGTCTCACTACAGACGGCAAGAATACGGTAGCGAGTTTCACGTGTAGCACGGGCTACACGCTGAACGGGGCGTCGTCCATCACGTGCCGCAGTGACGGCACCTGGAACTTCGCGGCTCCCACGTGTGGTGAGTGTGACGTAGTGACGTAGAAGAGTAAGATGCATGTAAGA
>Ga0224511_10003663_pt1 | contig 11221 bp, 4 predicted proteins | sample SF_May12_sed_USG_2_FD_169988 | JGI IMG/M metagenome (GOLD analysis project Ga0224511, IMG submission 169988) | Sediment microbial communities from San Francisco Bay, California, United States - SF_May12_sed_USGS_8_1 | ecosystem: Environmental > Aquatic > Marine > Sediment | place: USA...
ATTTGCGCGGTATAATCACATGTGTCGTATCATAATTACTAATTTATTACTATTCTGTAATATTTCATTGATAACAGATGTATTTCCTTAAAGTTGTAAAGGCATTAAAAAGCTGGCTCTATATTAAGAAACAATAGCACTTTTTGGTATATACTACATTCACACCATTCATTTTCTACAAAGTACAGAGTTGCATGACATATCATGAAGGTCATCATGAAAATCATATCGGGCATCAAATGAAAGCCCTGAAAGCAACGTAATGTAATCACATATTGGTAGCAAGGATTTTATAAGGTTTCGTTGTCTGCCTCTGTAATAGACGGACTTATAGTGGTATGCGTGTCAGGTATATATTAACGACTGGCTGTAGAAGAGGCGGCATCCGGTATGGAGGTGCCGGGGAACGAAAACTTCTTCTTATAATAGTATTCGATATGACTAAGTACGTAACCACATTAACACGTTCAAATATATAAGGTACACTTTATAGATATATCATGAACTTGGGCGGTTTATAGCTTTTTAAATATTATTGTTTATACAAATTGCATTGTATTTTGTGCATGTGTACGCACACATATAGTTGTGTTAGTGGTGTTGTTATTGTGTATATGTGTGACTTTTAATATATTTTATTGGTTTTAAGAGTATAGGCTATCGACTATTGAACTTTACTATTGTTTTCGACCGACCGTGAAATTCAGATCAATGACATTACAAGTACCTGACCTAGAAAATTTCATGTCGCGTGAGTGATGCATTAACTTAAAATGGGACGCTTTTTGAATTTTTGTGCATGCGCTTTAATAATTTAAAAGCAGCACTTGGAAATAAAGAAAATAAATAACATTTTACGACCGCGCTTTATTGCGTTAGATGAATAATACCCGCGAACAATAGAGTTTAATGAAACGAAGAATGTATAATGTTGTTTCTATGGCTGTCGTTTTGTATGAAGTAATACACAGACATTTAAAGACACTAACAATGTATGCGCAGGGTTTTAATGTCCGCTATCTGATTTGTTGTGAATCATATAAAAGATATAATATTAAGAATGTAGTATTTTTAAAACAGTCTATAGATTTGTTATTTTAAAATTTCTATGTAAAATTCTTTTCTTGCATAATATAATATTTCGCTGAGTCATGCTCGTTTGCAAATTTGCGGGTAAGTTTTATATCCATAAAAGGCGACCGTCTACAAAATATCAGACATTGCAGCCATTATGGAGGCATTTGATGTGATATCATGTCGTGAGAGTTTCTGTTTATAAATACGAAAGAGAGATTTTTTCATAGATCATTTCTGCAAGCAACTATGTTGAACATTTAAGCATTTAACATGCACGTTTGTTGTATTTACGAAAGAAATGCTAAGGCGGAAGATGTTCACGTGAAAATACGCACGTTGTTAGAAAACTATATAATTTATACTTTTTTTCTTCCGCATTTCATTTTGACGAGTGATGTATTTATTTTGTGAGTTCGTTTTGTGTCTACAATGCGGTAAAATACGGCAACATTAAACGTTGTCGGCAATTGTGAATTGCTTGTTAAATAGGTTTGATTTATTTAGATTAATTGCTTACTAGCTATATTGTGTAATAGGTTAAATGTGCTACTGTTATTTATCATACGTTTACGACTGTTTAATGCCAGAAGGGGCTGTCACCATATATATTACCTACGCTGATATCCCCTTCTGGCCCATTTCACAGACGTGTGTGTGTATTCAATTGTTTAGGATTTTATATAAAATAAATTGCTATATATGCTCACATAAAGGTCACAATGAAACTAAATAAAATGTAAGACTATTGGGATGTAAAATCGGGAAAATAATAAATTCCAAAGATAATTAACACTGTTATAATGAGAATGTCTAATCTTTCATACACTTTAACATTGTTACCATATCAAAGTATCTGTCTTGTCTTGTCAATGTTGCTAACATAAGACGCAATAACGTTTTCTCACAACCATACAGACAGCTAGCACTCTATAACATACACAAGTATATGTCTTAGTCTGAGAAACTGGAAAGACACAGATTTTTTTCGGCCGCCGCACTTTAACGGAACATATTATAAGTATATTTCATGTGTTCCTGGTGTGGATGGAAAAATCCATCCCGAGGGCGTAGTGCAGCATAGGCGGTGACGAGGCTTGCCGAGGAAGTTCAGGGAGTACAGGTTGTATTTAGAACCTTCTAATGTTGCTTCAGTGCTGTGCATGATTTATAAGTCCTTAGACGTATGCTATTATTGTAATACTATAATGTGTTTCGTTCAATTGTACCCATACGCGGCATTATCTTATACTTTGTTTTAGTTATTTTGTCAGCTTGTAAATTATATCATATTTGATACAATCCAGAAAAACTAATGCGATATCGTTACGACAATATGTGAGGTGAAACACCCTACTTAAGACGTAGTACAAATTGCTCGTAGTTGTCAATGAATTCCCAGTAATATTCACTATTTCTTAAATATTTACCTTTTGTTGCTTTTTATTGGTTAATATTAATGCTTATGCTATTGGCATAGTATTGTACAACTGCGCATGTATAATTGCTTTTATTTGTTGTTATTATGTACGTAAGCCATCGACTCTATAGCTTTTTAAATTACTTAACAAAACCATAACGTTGTTTTTACTTTAGAGAATAGAATTAAGATCAATGACATAAAAGTATACATGACCTAGAAAATTGCATGCCACGTGAGTGGTGTATCAAGTTAAATGGAACGTTTTTTTAATATTTCTTTGCGTGATACTTAATATTTTAAAAGCTTCACATGGAGACCGAATAAATATCATTATAAGACCGCGTTTTATAGCGTTAGTAGAATAAAACCCACAAACAATAGGGTTTGATGAGCAGCACGCTGCTTTACACAATGTAATTTGATCTGCATTAGCAATGTTTAATGTTGTTTTAATAGCTGGCGTTCTATTTATAGTATTTAGTAACACATTCTCAGACACGAAAAATGTATGTACATGGTTTTAAGTAATGGCGACACTGTCTTAGATCATTTTCATGTTGTGGTTTACCCTTGAAATGCCATATCATAGTGTAATTGTTTTGTTCTCTATTGATTTTTTTACAGCTAAAGACATGTTACAATAAATAATAAATGAATATCATGGCATTGTCGAAATCGGTATAGGGCTGATCTTTTTATTTTTATCAACAGTCCTCGCACGCCATATTTTGTTTTAAAACTATTTTCCTTTTTTTAAATTTATTTACAAGTTGACAAATTAAGCCCGATTTATATTTGAAAACAAATTCTTGGTAAAAACTAATGCTATATCGTTTACAACAAGATTATTTACGTCAATTATTTTAGTTAAGTCATAGTTAATTCATATTACTTGCAGTGGGTACTGACTCCTGTGATAAAAATTATATTGTAAATTGAGTGTATTTTCACATTTTGTGTGTGTAAATTTTAATTTGAATACAAACTGCATTGTATTTTTGTTCGTGTGTACACACAAATATAGTTGTTTTTATTTTGTTGTTATTATGTACATGTGTGATTATTTTTATTTTTTTTATTTTTATAGAGTATTACTATCAAGTAAAATATATGGACTGTTAAACTTTACTGTTGTTTTCGACCGTGAAATTCAGATCAATGACATTACATGTACCTGACATAGAAATGTTCATTCGGCCGTGAGTGGTGCATTAACTTAAAATGGGACGCTTTTCTGTGCCTGCGCTTTAATAATTTAAAAGCAGCACGTGGGGACAGATTAGGAAAATCAATAACATTTTACTTTTCAATGTCCGCTGTCTAATTTATTGTGAATCATATACATGATATAATATTAAGAATGTAATATTTTTAAAACGGTCTATAAAATTGTTATTTTAAATTTTCTATGAAATATTATTTTCTAACATCATAAAGTATTTCGCAGAGTCATGCTCGATTTGCAAATTTGCGGGTAAGTTTTATATCCATAAAAGGCGACCGCCTACAAAATCCCAGACAGGCAATTGATGTGATATCATGTCGTGAGAGTTTCGATTTATGAATACCAAAGAGGGATTTTTCTCTTAGATCATTTATGCAAGCAACAATGTTGAACGTTTAAGCAATTCGCATGCACGTTTGGTGTATTTACGAAATAAATGCTAAGGCGGAAGACGTTCACGTGAAGATACGCATGTTGTTAGAACACCTTTTAATTTATACTTTTTGTCTTCCGCATTTCATTTTGACGAATGGTGTATTTATTCTGTGAGATCGTTTTGTGTCTACATTGCGGTAAAATATGGCAAAATTAAACGTTGTAGGCAATTGTGAGTTCCTTGTTAAATAGGTTTGATTGATTTAGAATAATTATTTACTAGCTATAATGTGTAATAGCTTAAATGTGCTACTTTTATTTATAATACGTTTAGGACTGTTTAATGCCAGATGGGGCTGTCACCATATATATTACCTACGCTGATATCCCCTTCTGGTCCATTCTGGCATTTCACAGTCGTGTTTGTGTATTCAAGTGTTAAAGCTTTTATATAAAATGAATTGCAATATATGCTTACAACAAACAATAAAAAACTTCTTATATGCATCATTCACTTCTCTATTCCTACTTCAAGTAGCATTAGGTGTTTCAGGTTGAGATATAAGTCATAGCAAACACGCCATTATGTCTGCATAAAACTACCTTACTTATATGATTTATTAAACATGTGGTAATATGATAAGGATAAATAAACCCCGAATTTCTCCAGCGACACAGTGAATCAATTTACGTCATTGTAAAATACGTGCATCCGACAATACAGATATATATTTTAATTCTCTCCATCATTAATATTGATATTCAGTTGTTGCCTACAGACATTTCGGAATACGATTTATAGTGTTTTTGTAGTTGTATGTGGCGATCATTCCATATACACATGATGCGGTGTATCGTATATCTAGACTTTAGCCTCTAGACGTCCTCGCAGTATGCGAATCGTAGTCCAAATAAACACACACAGTGTCCGATGATTGTTTTCGGATATCATTTTATTAAAAGCATTTTTTCTAACATAGGACGCACTTTTTTCTCACAAACAAACAGACCGCTGGCACTCTATGACATATACACGTATAGGTTTTGGTCAGAGAAAAGGGAAAGACACAGAGTCGTTTTTGCGGCCTCCAAAATTTGATGAAACATATTACAATGGCCATATCTGTGACGTTGGTAAATATATTATATTGTAAAAATTATACAAAGAACAACCGGAATAAATGGTTAATTTAAACTCAGCCTGATTACAGTTTTTAAACAGAAATCAAACATTTACCAAAATATGTACTATAAATATAACTGTTGCTGTTAGTAATTATTATTGTTTTCCAGGGTTAATTATTTGGTAAAAACTGAACAATCAAACACCGAGAATTGCTTAAAGTCACCAGAGCACGGTTTGGAAATTAACATAGGAAAAAATATAAACTATCCCTAAAACTCTTAATAACTATGTAATAGAGCATAAGCAATAGGTACATGTACCATGTGCTAGTTTTGAAGAAAATTGTGCACAAACCAGGACATTTCCAATATACTATTTATTATGAGGGAGAATGATTTTCTTGTCCACGGACACAAAAAAGAATTTACTTCATATTACATGCCTTTTTCATCTTTTAAAATATTTAGTCAATTTCTTTTAGTGTCACCCATTTTACATCACATTTCTTTGCTAAGACTCTTACCTAAATCATATTTTAAGATAAGTAGAATTTACTTTTCAACCCAATTGTCTGTGCTCTAGCTCCATTAAAATACTTTACTTTTTATCTGATACTCATTCATAAATGTGTTAAGACGCATTTGTTCTGAGTATTTAAACAGCGTGCGTTTGCAAATGAATTAGCATCATTTAATGGATTTTTAAACCTAAGATCTGAAACGTAAACCTTAAAATTAAATTATTATTATTCTAGGCTGCATTTGCACATTTCAGGAAGTACGACCTAATGATTTGAATGCGCATTAATTGAATTAAGAAATTTGGCTTAATGCATGAATCTGGGTTTAAATATTTATACAGCAAATACTAATGCATTTAACACACAGTGTACTAAATGGAGATACATATACTCGCTTCGTAATATAAAACAGTTCGTTTAACTGTCGTTGATATTTTTCTGTTTTGAATTGTTTACGTTATGATCCTATTTGAAATTTTTCATTTTATATCTGAAGTTATAAAATGTTTGAAAAAAAGCATAGCTAGGAAAGACGACGCTATGTATTATAGTTTAACCACTGGTGTTTCAATGCAAGATCGTCCAAAATCTGTTCTGGATGTTCACAATACACAATAAAAAACACATTGAATAGTAAGTAAGCTCTGTGTAATTAAAAATAAATTCGTAAAAAGGCGGGTATATAGAACCAAAATTATGTATACGTATTTGTTCAGGGTGAAAAGGTTGTATTTAGAACTTTCTAAATTGTTGGCTGATTTTAAGTCTTATCGCAGCCTAATTGTGATTGGGGTTTATTATTTCATGCCAGTGGAACACATAAAATTGCTGCTAGGGTTCAAATTCATTATCAATCAACCCCAAGTTAGCGTATTACAACATGGTTGTTTCTTTCAACTACAACAGAGGCTTTTTAAACAGTGTTGCCACTTTGGTGTGTGCTTTTTAGTCACCACGCCACGTGAATATTGACCACCATGGACCGTTCCGCAAATGTCAATCATGATCATTTATAACAGTACATTGTCAATTTTAATCCAATAGATAAGGATTATATTGTCAGGTGACAATCTGACCAAGAAAACACAAAAGAAAGACCCCTTCACAAGCCTTCACGAGATTAAAGCAAATCCACCGCATTGGGCGGAGTTAAAAATTTTGCGGAACTGTGCATTGTACTATTCACAAACATTTAGTATAAGTTCTACAAACTGACGTAGACGACTTCTTATTCTTCAACAGCACCATTTAATCAGTTGCAGTCTGGTATCATGCTAGGATCACATCAAGGGTTCTAAATGAAATAACATCTTATTGGTGTCTCTGATCGAATCACCCTTTGGACACATTTGCCAAACGTAGTTATTGGGTTTAATTAACGCATGCAATGCTTATAGACATAGACTATCAATTATTATTACCCGAGGTTCATTCACACCTTTTTGGTGTAACAGTCGCAGACTGATTGATAAACACCAGACAAACATCCATGGTATGAGAAGGTTAATGGCACTGTAGACTGTCATGACAAATTAAATAGAAAGACAAATATAATGCCATTCAGAATAATGATTTTCATCAGTAAGTTTATATGACTTTCGTGATGAATCATTACGCGACCGATTAGACATGGTGTCGTATTCTTCTCCCACATACGTGTACATCTAAAGTATTTTTGCCTTTTTCATAAATGCAAAAATACAGTTTTAGTTATATTATATAACCAAATACTTAGCCGGCAGGTATCGGCTTACACTAGCAATAACTGTTGTTATTATTGTACATCCAACTATTGTATCACATATACTGCTCATCTCTTTTATGGTGACATAATTGTTGCTAACCACATCATTTGTAGCATTGCTTGACATGACAGTTGTACACATTTGGTTCATAATATTATCAGTAAAGTTCAGTTGCTTTATTTCAAAGATGCTGTGTAATACATATCTAAGGTTTATCTGCGAGTCTACAATGTCATGATGGTTACGCCTTTACATTTGGTCTGATACTCTGTAACATTTAATACAACCTCACAATGAAATCGCATATTATTCATAATTATATTACGCATTTAATATTCCTTTTGAATTATAGTTTTTCCTATATGTTATACAATGTACAATTCTTTTTTAGAAAACACAAACCAAGTATGTAATGGAATAAAAAGTAATACGCCCTGACATGCACTGCATACATTCATATCAGTTATTTCCATTAAGTATCAAAATTGCATGACAGATCATGGAAGTAATCTAGACAATCATATACGGCATCAAATGAAAGCTCTGAATGCAACAACAAGAACTCTGATAATATTATTGGTAGCATGAGGTTTTCCCGTCTGGCAGTGTAATAGACGGGCTAATCTTGGTTTGCTTGTGAGGTAGATATTAACGACTGGGTGTAGAAGAGGCGTCATCCGGTATGGAGGTGCCGGGGCACGAACACTTCTTCGTCAAGTGTAATAACGTTATAATTATATGCTATATGACTTAGTACGTAACCACATTAACACGTTAAATCATATTAGTTATACATCATTGTTCTATCATGTATCTTTTCAATGCATGGCGTTTCGTCGAAAGACAAATCGTCGACAGCGAAAGTTGACCGATTTCTAGTGGACATTAAGTATTTTGGTCGACGTATTGTTTACTCTGAAAATTTCATCTTTAAAACTATTGTCCACAATTATGATTTACCTCATTTGATAATTATGTTTAAAATAAATAGCGACAAGCGTCACCACTTAAACGTTGAAACACATATATACTGGTGTTTATGTCAGGACATTTTTAGTCACAGAAAGCAAAACAAACTTCCCCTTTTCTCAGTTTAAGTAGACTATGAAAATGTTATGTCGATGTCGCATAAATATTTATTCAGCCAATATAGAGTACATGCATGTTCTAAAACAGCATTTCCATTAAAATAAAATACTGACTGTCACCTAGTTGTGCTCTATTATCATCGTGGTCGTTATGGCTGAGAAAGGGTACAGTATTTAAGATTATTGAGAAGCAAAAAAAGGATGTCACCAGGAAGACATACTACGTCCATCCTTTGCATGTACGTTACACTAAATGACCGAAATTTGTCCGATTTTTTTTGTTCTTCTAACAATCTATTTCACGAACATAAAATGTTATTACGTGGTGTCTACAAGAAGGACAAATTTAATGACGTGAATTGTCATTGCTTTCTACTTCAGTTTTAACTAGTGCTCCCAATTTTATATAATTATCTTACATTAGTGTAAGAAATATGGAACCTACGCATTTCTTCCGTTCAATTAGGTATACATCGTTATAATCTGTACTTATCTCAAACCCCAGGTCCATTCACCATGAACACACTAATGAAGGCACTGGTAAACTTTTCTTTGCACTTGAAAGTTTCACGCTTTTAGATTATTGTAGTTTGATCAAAATAATAAAATTATTTCCTCCTTAAAACATTTAAATAAAGTTGTTTCCTACGTCTACAAAACCGGATGTTTATATAACCAATGGTCGTTTTATTCCATCCTGTAAGTAATATAATTGCGCACATTGCGGATCTGTTCGGGCTGTATCTAGAATCATGATGAAATTAACTTGTTAAGTAAGTTGTGTTTGAATTATTAAAATATTAACCAATTGCCCAACGTGTACAATATAATATAATATTAATATATAATATAATATTTTATTATATATATTGGTAGGATTTTTTTTGCAATTCAATCAAGCTACTGCTGTCGTTTTGTTATATTCAATTAGTAATCTCCAAAGAACCGCATAACTTGACGTGAAAGCGATTTTCATTTGAGAAATATATATGCCCTCAACATCACGACTGGCAATCCTATGTCTGGTACTTGTAATGGACTTATAGCTTCTGTCCTAGTAAACCCATGTTGGCAACTAAGCTTATAATGTTGCTGCAGTGTTATGTATGATTTATAAGTCCTTAGACGTATGTTATTATTGTTATACTATACTGTGCTTCGTTCAACTGTACCCATACGCGACATTATATTAAACATTGTTTTATCTATTTTTTCAGCTTGTAAATTATATCATATGTTAGATAAAATCCAGCAAAACTAATGCAATATCGTTTACCACAATATGTGAGGTCAAATATCCTACTTAACACGTAGTACAAATTACTTGAAGTTGTCACTGATTCTGCATAGTAATATTCACTATTTCTTTAAGTTTTACTTTTTTGTTTATTTTTTATTTTTATATTAGGAAATAATAATGATTGTGCTTCCTGCATGGCATCTATTGTACATTCGCACATATCTAGTTGTTTTTGTTTTGTTGTTTTTATGTATAAAAGCCATCGACTCTGCAGCTTGTGTTAACAAAACTGTAATGTAGGTTTCATTTATAAATATATATAATTGTGATTGAAGAAAAAGCCCAGTGGTTAACAGAATCCAGTTGCGTAGACGTACACCCATTCAAATGCCTGTATTTCAAATTCTTGGTTGATAGGCTTTGATTAATTTTTTCGGTCTCATTAGTTTTGTTGGATTGCTGACGAAGGTGTATACAACAGTACGTTTAAAAGATAAAAATGCATTATGTTTTACCGTAATTGCGTTTATTTTTTTCTCTGATTTATGCAGTTTGTTGATGTTTTTTGTGGTTGACCATTAACCGTTTTACTGGCCTGAATATGCAGAAAACCATTGTATGTGCATAGTAGATGATCTCAGTGAGGTAACAATCGACACTCTGTATTCCAGTAGTTACAGTAGATTCAAGTTAAGTGCAGGGAGCCACAACCTTGATCAAGTGAGATGGCGAAATCGATATAGAGCTGAACTTTTTAATTATATCAACCGTCCTCGCACGCCATGGGTTCGAAAACAGTTTTGGATCTTCATATATTTTTGTTTTAAAACTTTTTTTAATTTATTTACAAGTTGACAAATCAAGCACAGACTTCCTTTTTTAAATATATTTCTTGTTAGCTATTTTGTGAACTTCTTTGGCATTTCATGTAGATAATGAAAAACTAATGCAATATCGTTAACGACAAGATTTTACGTCAAATATTCTACTTAAGTCATAGTTATTTCAAATTACTTGCAGTTGGCACTGATTCCTTGAGGTAAAATTATATATATGTATGTTGAGTGTATTTCCTTCTTTGTGTGTTTAAATATTAATGGTTATACAGACTGCATAGTATTTTGTGCATGTGTACGCAAGCATATAGTTGTTTTAGTGTTGTTGTTATTGTGTATATGTGTGACTTTTATTTTATTTATTTATAGAGTATAGTCTATCGACTCTTGAACTTTACTGTTGTTTTCGACCTTGACATTCAGATCAATGACATTACAAGTACCTGACCTAGCAAAATTTCATGCCGCGTGAGTGCATTAACTAAAATTGGGACGCTTTTTGTATTTTTGTGCATGCGCTTTAATAATTTAAAAGCAGCACTTGGAAATAAAGAAAATAAATAAAATTT
>Ga0224511_10003664_pt1 | contig 11221 bp, 9 predicted proteins | sample SF_May12_sed_USG_2_FD_169988 | JGI IMG/M metagenome (GOLD analysis project Ga0224511, IMG submission 169988) | Sediment microbial communities from San Francisco Bay, California, United States - SF_May12_sed_USGS_8_1 | ecosystem: Environmental > Aquatic > Marine > Sediment | place: USA...
CTAACAGAACACACCTATGGTACTAACAGAACACACCTATGGTACTAACAGAACACACCTATGGTACTAACAGAACACACCTATGGTACTAACAGAACACACCTATGGTACTACGGTGACTTAATTTTTTATGTTGCATTTTGATCCTTTTTAGTGAGAATCATTATGAGAATCGGTAGATTTTTTATTTTTTCTGTACTTCAACCCAATCAATTATTTTCTTTGTGAATTATTAAGATAAAAAAGTTACCAGAGTGCCCTTGGTCTAAATGACACAACGTAAGCTTTATCTCCATTTCATACAACACAGAAAGATTAAAAGCATTCCAAAGAAAAAGGCTTGCCAGAACGCAATCGGATCACTACAAGCTATTAGAGCATTTCAATACAGAAATGAACTAGGGTCCATCATAATAAATACAGGCTTCCTAAAGGAATGATTACAATTATATTTCAATGGGTTGCCCAGTGATAGATGTTATACATCTATGGTCCCATCATAAACACATGACATGTGTGTCTATGGAGTCCGCAATATTAATGGCAGGTTTCACCATAGATTGATAATATGTGTAAAAAGGGGAGCTTATTGATATATGTTATATGCCTATGATCTCATCATAGGTTCCTTGAATAAATTAATAGTGCAGTCAGTAGTGCAGACACAATAAGAAAAAGTATTGAGGTTGAAAGAAGAGTGTAAAAACGCGAAAACATTAGACTACAAACAGAATACACAGACAGAGAGATTGGCCATTTACATTACGAGACATTTTACCTGAATACTTTCATTCTTACGCTGAACATTCTCCTGGAATTGTGTTAAATGAAGCGTTAGTCAGCAAAAATCACTATATAGCCAGTCTATGCGGTTACTAGGCTTTTGGCTTTTAATAGACACTGTAGGACCGCGTTGTAATTCTAACGTAGGTAATATTCATTGTTCTTGGGGTTGACTCCTACTTACCTTTGCTTTTCATTCCAGAAACGTATCTTTAACCTCAAGAATATATCTAGTATTGGGACTACCCATCACAGAATAGCATGGCTATAATAGTACTATAACACTATACTGAAAGCCGAAAACTCCAGAAATCCTTTCAAGAGAATAAATAAAGCAAGCTCATCGCTTCTCAACACATGTCACAGTGTTGCAATTCCCGCAATTCACAAAGGAACTCGGCACCGAGGTAACTTGGTTGTTAAACTAAATAGAAGTTTAGATTTAAAGTTTTCCATATTGAAAATGATCCTAAATTGAAGTGTGAGCTTACACATTCATTCTCTTTTAACACCAAATAGAAGTCTATAACACTAAATTTCAATCAACTGGATAAAAGTGCGCATCCAATTCATTACCTGGACTATCAAAGGTCGACAAAAAGTCTAAATGGAGCCAAATCATTACACACATAACACTTCAGAGAGCATGAGATATTAAGTCTATGGGTTATTTTCAGCTTGCTGTTTGTCACCATGATGACTTTTGATAAACCTGCTGGGTGGAGTTGCCTCCCCATTCCTGGCTATTTTTCCCCTGGCTAGTAATGAGAGTGTACTACCCAGTCTATTGGTTAGCAGCCACACCCATCTCCGGGATACGTGGTGAGGGCGTCAGATGATCTAGTGAAAACAGCTGCATCCCTCACTATGCAAGAGCTTGGTGAAAGGGGCATGAGTTCACTATCTACTGACATTTTGTGCTGACAATTGCCCTGGTATCAGAAGTTATCCACTCCTGTGTCCATTTGCAAAGGGCCGCGTTCTTGGGAGGGCAAAAGCGTAACACATATACGTATACATATATGGGTATATGGGTGATACTGACCTGATGCTGAGCCAGGGCAGTGTACGCCCGACCTCTTAACAATCGAGCGTGCGGGTCAAATGACTCTTTTCGGAGAAACTCAGAGAAATCATTGATGGCTGCCGTCCAGTTCTCCTGGCTGAAGTAATATTTGGCCCGATTGAACACCGCCACAGTTAGTTTAGGATTAAGCTTGTAAGCCTTAGCATAATCCTCCATGGCGAGAAGAACCTGGTTAAAAAAGGCATTACAGTATTTATTTATATTATTTGGACAATTAAACCCCATGGGTTATACAATTATCCACAAAAAATAAGCAAAACTGGTCCCCTGGCCAAATAATGAAAATGCATGAAAGGCTGGATAATATGCCCAGTCCCGATGCAATGGCCTATCTGGTGTAGTACATTCCCAACATAAATTATGTTTATGTGAGTTATTAATAATTCATTATGTATGAAGAGAAGATTAGATTTAAACATCAAATTACAACATGTTTTCAGAGAGATAGTACTATTGTTGGGAGAGAGTAGCAATTAGCCCATAGATAGGTCTTTTCCTTCTACCCATGCAAACACTATACAAACTTTTCCGTGCAGGAAACTTACTCATCATCACGCGCATGCACTAACTCAGCCACTACGCAGCTTGACTTTACTATAGAGATATAATTAATTTTGCCTATGAGCTGATCTCAAAGTGAGTATCCCAACATCAAGGTACAGATTACAGAGTACTAATGGACAGATATTGAGATATAGGCAGGGTTACAACACTACCAGACTGTTCGCTTCCCCTGCTGATTAAACGGAACATTTTTCACCTAATACGTCCATTTACATCTAGAAATGTTTATGGCACAGTTGGCAATGACTTTTCTACCGACTTTAGATACACTTCAATCAAATATTCTGACTGAAACAAAGTAAAACTGTAGTTGCTATTGGCTCGCCAAATCCATTAACTTTAGTTAAGAAGCCCCACTTCTCATTGGTTCATCGTTAAAAGCGAGAAGAAAAATCCGTGACAGTGAGAAAAATGTGGAGTTGTCATTCCAGGAATGTGATCGTAAAATCGGTGCCCGTTCAGTCAGTTGGAAGATCATGGAGTTTGGCAGTACACCATGCATGCTGCCTCTATGTGAGGATAGTGCGAGGGCACCACCATCACGTCTATCAATGAATCTAGCCTATACGAAACCCTCAACCAGACACAGTACAACAGGATGAGCTGAATAGAGCTAAATAAACAGCGTAACGTTACAGATATGTGAGTTCAGTGCAGAATTACCTGGTAGTGTTTCTCTTCAGTCAAATGGGATGGGAGTTCCTAAACAGGTAGTGACAGGCAAAGAGATATGGTTAGTAACATACACACAGTGTTCATTCAATTTATACAAACGGATATCACTGCAGCTGTCCACAATTATGGAGTCACGCCATTGTTATTGATCAATGCACTTTCGGAGTTGTGTTCCCTGTTCTTAAAGAGATGCAACTCCACATTTATTGTAGCGATAGCAAATCTGCCTTTTTACAACAGAAATATCGGTAACTCAGATAACTACAGCCTGGTTCAGTCGAAAGAAGATGAGACCGGATCGCTATCAATCTTTTGATCTCTACTCCCTTGGAATGTGGAGAGAATAATGTGAAATCGAATGTAAAATTAGGCTGCAATCGACAGACTCTGACACAATAGACCAACTCATCACATGAATTGGTGATGAACAAAATTGAAACCAATGAAACTATTCCCCTCTATTACATCGGTGTCATAGCCGCTTTCCGGATCGTCTCACTCTAGGTCTCCGGCGCTCAGTACTCTGACTGTCTGCAGCATTTAGAGAGACCCCTACCCCTATTGATCAGCTTCTTCCGACAGCACATGTGTCGTGTCACAAGGTCAGCACGCATAGGCCGGTGCACATATCAGTGTCAGTGTTTTTGATCACCATGTTGAGCTGTGTCCAATGGGTAAAAATATCTCCATTTGCTTCCCAACTAATCACCAGCCATTTGCTTCCCAACTAATCACCAGCCATTTGCTTCCCAACTAATCACCAGCCATTTGCTTCCCAACTAATCACCAGCCATTTGCTTCCCAACTAATCACCAGCCATTTGAAATATCTGTTTGCCATGTGCCTTTGGATTAGATTCGTTTGTCATCTATATATTTAGTTGTTTGTTCATGATATAACTTGAAGTTAAGCTTCAGTTTCTTTGGTTGTCTTCGATTAATTGAATACTATGACGAGATTAATCAAAGATTAACTGAATGTAACATCAAGAACAGCTTGAAACCTTTAGTAATCTATTGATCATTGTTGGGGAATATCTAACTAATCTCACTTTAAAGTTTTTTGGTAAGAAGACTATGCAACCAGGCATTTGTTATCACAAAATGTTGGTATACCTTATATGACCCATTGCAGCTATAAATACTCTGTAAGACTCATTGCTGTTGGTTGATTAGTGGACAGCCCTATTATTTTAAAGACAACATCTCCTTCATGCAGGGAGGGTTTGAGGTACATCAATGAGGTAACAGACCTCCAAAACACCCAGAAAGAAGTGAATACATGTGGTGTGCCTACCTGGCCTCGGGTTTCATACATGCGAGCTCTTTTCATGTAGATGTCCGCATTGCTAGGTTGTATTTTTATAGCGTGCGTGAGATTTGTGATGGCCATCGTTGGGTCTTCTCCCTCCACTAGTTCAGCTCTGCAATGTGAACTTATCTATGTAGCAACTGCATGGCTCGGTGAATGTGAAAAGGCCTCATCCGATCGGCCTCGGACGCCCAAGCGTCTGTCTCCCATAAACAAAATTACTGGGTTTCCATGGTTCGAACTGGTTCATATGAACACTCAGTGCGAACCATGGAAACAATAGTGGTTCACTCCCGCTCGAACTCATTCCGTTCGAACTCATTCGGTGCGAACTGGTTGGTGTGCATGAGTTGTACGCACTCAGTGGTGATTCGCACCATGGAAACACCTGGTTTAAAGCAGTCTTTTGGTTTTGGAGTTAAAAACTTGTGCTGTACTTTATCCATGACAACTCTTACCGAGGACCGAATTGAACTATGGAAACTGATTGCACTTTCGGCCCCGTTTCCTGACACAGGTCGGGCACCATTGATTGGCTTCAATGTAATCTGGGATCGTGCGTCCGACGGATCTGTTTGGCGTGAAAAGGGGTCCTCGGATCCAAGGTCTGACGCCAAAGCAGACCCAAACTAATTGATTAATTGAAGAATTTATTGTCACACTGACTAAACAGGCGAGATAAAAAACTGCATCCGGTCTTCGTCAGACAGAATGCCCAATGAAGAGAAAAGGCACCTTGGGCGTTCACTGCTATTCGGAACTGTTATTGTGAGGAGTTGCTCTACCTTGAGACATAAGCACCAGCATGCTCCCTGTTCAGCTTAATTATATGGTTCAGGTCCTCAAGAGCTTCAGTCTTCTTGCCTTGGAGAAGGAATAACAGATGGCGCTGCCAGTAAGCATGAAGAAGGCACGGCTCCAAGGATATCGCTCGGTCTAAATTCTCTCTGGCAGCCTTCAACTTCCCAAGCTGAAATCAGACGGAAATGAGAATATTGGTCATGGAGCCGTTGATCTACGTTAACGTATTACACACCCCCTGATGACCTAGGCTAGTCAAGATTAGCAGAAAGATGAAATCAAGCCGGTACAGTGTCAGGTCCATCGGCATCTCCAAAAGTTCTACTTTTTCAGCTGTAGATTTTACTTGTTTTCCGACAAATCTACGCCTCAGATTGATATGTAGACAAAAAAACTTCCTGGTAGAAAACTCGTAAATACCTAAAGCCCGCCGGCCTTTGATCTGCAGGAGATTTGTCTGAGAAGTATGGAGGGATTTGTAGTAAACTTCGATACTGCAGTGACATATCACATATCACCAGTACTATAGCAATCAAGGTGTAGCAACAACAGTTATCAACCACCATGTCACAGCTGCTGGTGGGGAATTCACTAAGCAAAGTATCAATACTGGTCCAGTACAATAAGTATGACTTAAACAATAACAAGCAGTAAGCCACAAGCATATGTTTTAACTTGGGAACCAATAAATCTGGCAAGGGCATTAGGTCATTGTTTATGTATGTAAACCAGTCCTTGACCACAAAATTGTAGTTGGATACTGCCAAATGGTCCTAGGCATCTAGTGGTTAAGATCCAGTCATCTTTACTGATGATGGATGGTTACGCAACACTTGACCTCTGCTGTCTCAGCGCGATTGACCTAAGCGGTGTATGACAACTCCTCATGTGAATGCGTCACAGCTTGTCAAATAGTGGCTCAACTGTCACTATTATACCCGGATCAGAATTGATGGGATTTCTGGATTGATTATCTGACTACAGAGTCTTTGATCAGAAATGATCGGTGCCAGGTGGTCCAGGTGGTCCAGGTGGTGCAGGTGGTGCAGGTGGTGCAGGTGGTGCAGGTGGTCCAGGTGGTGCAGGTGGTCCAGGTGGTGCAGGTGGTCCAGTTGGAGTTCCCGCATGAGAACACATATTTTCCCACATTCTCAGAGTAGTTACCTTTCTTTGTATAGCTCCAAGGCGACAGTAATCAAAAGGCAGAGGCTTTTCCTTCTCTTCAATTCTGGCTTCCACTTTGACGATTTCCTCCTCCAGGGCTTCTCTCATGACCATCTCATCCTCAGTCTCATCAAGCAGAGGAGAGAGGCATTCAATTCTGTATAATAAGATGCAATACACTCATGATAAATGTGAAGCGTGGTGGCTATGCCAATGATGCGCTGGCTTTAGGACCAGAAGCTCCTGGTTCAACTCTATTCACTAAACAGTCACCGAATATCAGCTCCAGACAGATCGTGCATAGAGAGCCATACACTCAACTGGCTGTCAATTGTTTAAGCCCCTTATGGTTGCTTCAAACGATCGAACCCTAGGTGCACCTCACAGCATGTCGTGTCGAACCCAAAGGCGGTGTCCCATTTGATGCCCTTGTGTTTCAGCAGATACCGTGCCACATGGCTAAGGTCTCGCTTTGTCAATGGGCTTCGTCTCTTGGTGTTGAATCGCGTGTTTTTCCCAGGTAAGTAAATAGGCCTAACGTGATAAAGCTCGACGGATGTGCTCCTGCCTTTCCTAAATCAATGTAGCCCCTCTGACCGTTACGGCCTTTGTTGCTTGTAATAGGGATACTGGCATCTGTATAATTATCAGCCTGGCCTAGATTGCACTAATGGAGATTGAAATAAATAATATCATCAATAGGTAGTTATGATGTATAGTCACAGAGTTATGGAGGATAACGCAATGGTTGGTGGTGATGTTAACTATCACTGAGGTTGTAAGAGTCATCTCATGGAGGATGACACACTAACCTCAGCAGTTCCTCATCTGAGAGAACAAAAGCATGAGTGCTGTCTGCCTTCTGCTTCTTGGCTGACTTAGCTGGAGTGGTGCCGGCTACCAGAGATAGTCCATCCTCATCACTGTAATACAGAAGAGGATAAATCGTATGATTTTTCTATTAACTTAAGATGTAATAAAAATACAACAAAACAATCATACCCTATCACTGTGGTAGAAATATAATCTACATGACATGACTGTAATAAAGTATAATCTACATGATATGTATGTAATAAAGTATAATCTACATGATATGTATGTAATAAAGTATAATCTACATGATATGACTGTAATAAAGTATAATCTACATGATATGACTGTAATAAAGTATAATCTACATGATATGTATGTAATAAAGTATAATCTACATGATATGACTGTAATAACGTATAGTCTACATGATATGTCTGTAATAAAGTATAATTGAAAAATAATCTCACACAAGTTTTTGACTAAGAAAAAACAAGCAGATCTGCAGTCAGGATGACCTTGCAGTTCGCTCGCTCCAATAGCTGGATTTAAATGGGTATTCTCGGGGTAATTAAAGAAGACGTTTTGACTGTTGCGAGGTAGACGTACTAATTTCATTGAGAGCCCCTGGTAAAACGTCTGGCAGATCTGCACCCAAGCAGTATATGCAGTTCCACACAGCAGTCGATTTGATTTTAGAAGACCAAGACTGATAAGTTTAGATCTTTACCAGCATGATCGTAGCCATCCAGGGACCATGCCTTTGACCCCTGGGAAGGTGGCAAACTTTGACAAGTTATAGGTCAAAGGTTGGGTCGACCTAATTAGATCATGAGATGGTTCAGCAGCTTAATAGGTCTATTCGCATGATTTCGGTCAGTTGTAATAAAAGAATTTCAGTTGCAATCATACCCACAACACGGTCGCAGTCAGAAAACTTAAGAAAATTTCAATCACATCAGAGTTATCGTCTCTCAACTTTCATTGGTTAAAGCTGAACGATCGTTCGTAATTCGTTATCCCAAAGTAGTATAGTAACCAAGTCTCTTTGCGATAACCATGACATTTGATAAACTACTTTCAGTCCCGAAATTCTGTTCACGAGATTTCGGTCGCAGAACACGACAGAAAGTGAGAAATCCTTTTTTAAATTGCGCTTTTCGGTCACACCCCTGAAAAGGTTAGCAGATTTTGCAAACGAAATCAATTTCAGTCGATCACGTAAATGCACCTAATAGGTGCATTCCCGTGGCCATTTTTGAGCGACTCACCCGGTTTCGGGGAAAACTCGACTGAAAAATGCGTCTTAAAAAACCATCTCTGTTGGCTGCGACCGGAAGTGATTTGAACCACGTGGACAGAATCGTGACTGAAAGTGGATGCTGCCGTGCTAGTTTAGGCAATGTCAAGGTCACCGATATCAAAGTTGGAATAATGTAGCATGAAGGTCCATTCGGCTCTTAATGACAAGTTGAGAGAACACAACTCTGATGGGATTGAGTTTTTGGGTTTTTCTGAGTGTGACCACATCTTCGCATGGTTTCAACGGAAACTTTTTAATTGCGACTGACCGAAATCACGCAAATAGGCCTAATGTGCACCAACAGACATAAGTGTTTATATCATTAAAGGAGACTGAAAAGAGTAGTGATGCAAGGCTAGCAGCGTCATCATTTCTTTTCGCGCATTTTCTCAACAGGTTTGCAAAAAATCACGTGTGGTGAAAGGCCCTCGTATTTCACTAATAGTCATTCACCCTGACCTCCGAAAGATTTTCACTTACTCATCATCATCTGGGTTTTGGTTATTCTCCGGAGGGAAAAGTTCGTCGAACCATCTATCCCAGATATCTCTCACCCACTCCCTCTCCTCCTTATCAGCAGTGGGCGGGCGGTTCCTCTTCTTAGTAAACTCCTCCCAGTTTAGGAGATCAGGTACGGAGCCTCGGCAACGGTCACGCACTGACTGAGGCACGCGTAGGCTTCTCTCTGGCAGCACTAAGTAGGAGAACCCATCAGAGTTACAACCGCAAAACCCTCAGATCTAATGGGCTGAGGACTCAAGAATGTTGAAACTAAACTGGTTTGTTGAACTATAAGACAATTTGTATTCCTTATTTGACAGTTCATATATCCCGCCAAAGTATTAGTATTATGCAGGTATTATTTCCGAATGGTTTCCACGACAGTAGCCTTACATGACTGCACAGGTTTTGAGGTTTCACTCAGTAATGATTTTTTTATCTCTCACTCTCCAGGACTCAATCACCCAGACTGTCGCTCAGCATCACTCAATGAGCCAACCATCTAACTAGTCAATCCTGACCAATTGGTCACATGATCGCATGGTTACGCGGTCCGCCGTCACACGGTCACACAGTCATACAGTCACATGATTGCGTGGTACCACCATCACGCGGTCACATTGTCACCCGGTCACATGGTCATAAAGTGACAGTATCACACCATGATACTGTCGCTTACCTTTCTTTAAATTGTGATATGAATCGCTTCTCTCTAGTTTGTTTGGTTTTGAGTAGAGGAATCTCTCAATGTCTTCAACCCGAGACATATCCACTACCTTTTGCTTTTTGGTCTTTTTGGTTTTGCTATACACTACATAATTACGCCCCGCGGCAATAGCCTGTTCAGCTAGAGATGGCTTAGCTTTAGCTGTAAGAGAACATCAGATGTTATGATAGCGGGAGAGGTATTTCTAGACCAGGACAGTGAAACGTTGACGCAAACTGGAATCGTACAACAGCTCAAGACTCTAACAATGATGCGAGACCATAACTGTTTTATTTTTGTGAAAAGAACACTGAAGCAAATGAGAAACGATGGCTGAGTCAACTGGAATACATTTATTACCGTTGCTGCTTTTTCGCCCATGTAATTGTATGGTTTCCATCGCTTGGGAACGTCTGGGACCACCTAACCACGATAAAAATGAGATGCCAACAATGGAAACTGGCGCCTCTGTGATTTCATCTCACAGTAGAATCGCTGCATGCTATAGAATTCAAAAGGCCACCAAAGGCAACAGTCAATTGTCAAATAGTCATCATGGAAATGCTTTTCAGAAGCTATGGTTAGTAAAAGCCAAATGGAAAACCATTCTAAATTATAGACATAACTCTCGCACTCTATCACCGCGGGTAGCTACATTACAGTTATTAGGCGAAGCGTAGGTCTTATATGAAAAGCCATAAACATACATAGTATGTCTATGAGTGAAGCCTTGAACATACATAGTATGTCTATGAGTTGACCGTACAGTATGTCTATAGGTGAACCCATAATCACACATAGTATGTCTATTGGCAGGCAATCCCACAAGCATACATAGTATGTCTATGGGTGAAACTGCATATCACTAACTACAATATCGCACAGTAACCAAATACTCAGGTAGTGCACACAGAACTAAAAGCATGACTATAGAAAGCCAAACTATGAACCAGGCATGTTATACCTGTGAGAACTACTGATCGCTCCCACGTGGGGAGATGGTCACTGGGCTACTATGCTAAGAAAAAGCGGGTCTGAGCAAGCATACACTAAGCCAAACCTTGAGCTGCAGTTTGTGCAGAACCTGGAAAGTGGAATTGCTTTGTAAAAAAGACTGTAGGTGATAGGATGGCGTAGAAATCAGTGTGAAATGTGAGAAATATGATCTATGGAAACAGTGCTTATAGCAACAGTACTCACACTTATTATAACCATTACTCACCCAACTCCTGTCGTTTCTGTGCTACTTCCTCCGTGGTCATCCAGTACAGCTACAGCAAAATAAGTAAATGAGACATCAGCTTGGAGAACACACCAAGATTCAAACACGAAGCCCCTCAATATAGAGAAACAAATAAAGTGTTTGCTGGATTGCGAGTTCATGCATGTAGTTAATAGAACTGAGTTACAGAGGGATTACTTCTTTTGTGTCTTCTGTGTAGGATTCACTTATGCCGAGATATGGCTGTGGCCAAAATTTAAAAATATAGGACTGGAAAATGAATTAAATTGA
>Ga0224511_10003665_pt1 | contig 11220 bp, 3 predicted proteins | sample SF_May12_sed_USG_2_FD_169988 | JGI IMG/M metagenome (GOLD analysis project Ga0224511, IMG submission 169988) | Sediment microbial communities from San Francisco Bay, California, United States - SF_May12_sed_USGS_8_1 | ecosystem: Environmental > Aquatic > Marine > Sediment | place: USA...
CTCATTCCAGATGGAATCCATCTCACTTTAATGAGGTTTGAGAGGAGAGAGAAGCCAGACCTATCCTTATATGCTGAGCAAACGAGGTATAACAAGGTTTGAGAGGAGAGAGGAGCCAGACCTATTCTTATATGCTGAGCGCTACGGAAGGAAGCATCTGGTACCATCTTTATAACGTCTTTTGTATGACGCGATTGTGGATCGAAGCCACGACCTCCCGCTTAATGGGCAAACGCTCTAACCACTGAGCCACTGCTGCTTCAGAACAGTACGGGCACATGGACAAAATAGAAGACTTGCCTGTTTGGCCTCCAGTATAGGGGTAGAGTTGACGGACCTCAACCAGTCCCCCACATTGAGTTTCCCGTGCGCTGGACCTGATGGCTCCACATACTTCACCAAGGTGTACACTTCCATACTGTCATCCTCGTTCTTGATGGGGGAGAACACAGCACATTTAACATGAATATTAGAAATCTATAGAAAAAAAGGAATGAGAGAGATAGTTAGAGTTCATGGTACCAGGTATACAGCTGACCACCGTTTAGTCGAGCTGCAGTGAGACAAACACTTGCTATGGCGAAGTAAAATTTCGGTTCCGAATCGTATCCTCCTTTTTAAAATTGAAATTCATTTGTTAAAAGATGCTAGGTCTGTATCTTTTAGGTCAGAATTGTTTATATCTTACATTTTAACCATATTTAAGCAGCGAAACCTACTCCCATAAATATGGTAACCGCTAAATATAATTATTCATGCTAATCATGCATGTAAAAATATTACAGAAAAAAATGTAATTGTTGAAAATGTCTGACCCGCAAATTTGGCTTTGTTTATTTACGTTTCGACCCATTGTGTGTCAAGTGGCAAAGCTTATTTTTTTCTCCATGAAAGACGATAAAATACTTTAATTTTTTCTTGACATATTTTATCGTTTAAATTTGCATTCTCAAATAAACGAATATTGATCAAATGGTTAAAGGACGCTGGATAGGTAAGCATTTTTTTTTAAAACCGATACTTGGCTCTCATAATATCCAATTGGTTTACTCAAACTATTCCTATGTCGAAGTATTATTATTGGTCCCGACCACTTCAACTAAACGGTGCCAGATTCTTGTGTTGATTTTATTTTGTTTCTAAACATTTAAAACACTATTCATTTCTTAAATAAACTCAGAGGTGGCATTGTGGTGGATTGTTTACAACGTGAACAGTTGGTTCAAGGTTTTATCTAATACACTGTCACACCAAAAATGGTAACAGAAGTTTATAATTTATAGTGTTTTGTAGAACCAAAAGACTATCGTACCTTGCCAACATTGACCTTGTAGTCGAAGCCGAATGCCTTGTGTTGTCCACGCTCGATCTCGACAACACGATAGGTCACGTCCCAGACAGCCAAATGAGGGCTCTAGACATGACATAAATAATGAAATACTAATGCTTGGGTCATTAAATGGATTTATTATCTTCAAAGAAAATGACATGTTCAGATAAAGAAGAAAGCCAAAACTGTTAACCTTTTTAAGTATAACATGCCTTTGTTTTCTTAATCGTCTCCTACATTTGCTTTATTTAGTTTTTGTTTAGGACAGCAAACAATAAATAGTATGCTGACTTGTTGGATAATACTGCGAAAAACACTTAAAAGTTGAGACGATAATAATTGAGATTAATCCAGGAAGTGATTAAAACTCATGTTAAAATCCGATTATTAATCTAATTTTGTCAAGAGAAAGTAAAAACATATGTGGTTACAATAAAATGCTTCAGTTAACATTTTTAAAGATATCTAAAACTAATGTTAACATGACGAAAAAACTTGGATCTTTCACGTAAATTATATATAGATAATGTTCTGGACCTGCAAGGAGTTGGCGGTGACACTGATGCAGCTCTACCAATTCTTCTTATATTAAAACATAAGTCTGCTCTCAGTATAGTAAAGAGACTATTACACCCCCCCAACAAAAATGTTGTTTATATATTTGTGCCTAATAGAATATTGTATAAATAAGTCAAAATAACTGAAACCTAAATGTTCAGAGCTAAAGTTCTTATTATTTCTGTTTCCATGCATAAAATAATTTTGTCAATATGTCTCTGCAAAATGTAAGGTAAACTGATCAAACCATAATCTTATTATAAGGTTATGTTAATCAATAATTATTGTTTAGCAAATAAACAACGTATATTTAGACTTAAGTGACTAGAAATTAAAAGAATCAATATAGCAATACAGAATTGTGTTCAATTTGAGCTAGTTTCTGAACATTTTCATTAGAAAAGAAAATATATTTATGAATGAATTTAACTATAAACTCAGAAAACAACAACAGTAAATAAAAATATAAGTACCTTCAAGAGAAACTCTGTGTATTCCGGGGTCATTTCCTGGTGAAGGCCAAGGCTGACCCCAGATGACCCTGACCCAGAGATCACGGAGGTGTGACGGGGCCGGGAAGCCTCAGAGGATCCTGGGCGACAGCCACAACTGTAGCTGACCCAGGGTTCCCCGGACACCTGGCATCTGGCACATGTACACTGAGGGGTGACAGGCACTGAAGAACATCATTACTTTGTCATATTAACTACGTTAGCTTTAATAATAGATACACAGAGAAAGCTGTGACAATGTCCAAGCTGATGCAGATTTTCCTCATGGCACAACATAAAACACATCGTATCTAATTTCTTTCGACATTATTGTTAACAAAATGAACATTCATTGCGTTACTAGTATAAATGCATTACTGGTATACTATCTTTGGAAATTATAACAAGAGGGCCAGAGGGCCCTGGGTCGCTCATCTGAGGAAAAGGTCAAAGGTCACAGTGGAGCCAATAATAGAGAACCCCAGGAGCATAATTTGAACAACTTTGGTAAAGGACCCTTTGATGAAAGCACTGGGACTTGCAGTTTCAGACAAGAAGATTTTTGAAAGTTTAATTTTAAAACCTATTTATTGACCCTGTGTCCTACTTATGCAACCAACCGGAATGGTTTGAACAACTTTGATAGGGGACCACCCAGGGATCATTCCTGTGAAGTTTGGTCAAATTTCCATTGGCGGTTCAATAGAAGATGTCGTTTGAAGTTTTCCTTATATAATTCAATGGAAAATTGTGACCCCTGGGGCAGGGTCAATTGTGACCCCAGGGGCATAATTTGAACAACTTTGGTAGAGGACCTCTAGATGATGCTATATACCAAATATGAAAGCTCTGGGCCTTGTAATTTCAGACAAGAATGTTTTTAAAAGTTTCATTTCAACAACCTATTTATTGACCCCGTGACCTATAAATGCAACCAACCGGAAGTGTTTGTACACATTTTATAGGGGGCCACCCAGGGATAATTCCTATGAAATTGGGTCAAATTCACATTAGCGGTTACAGAAAAGTTGTCGTTTGAAGCTTTCCTTAAACAAATCAATGTAAAATTGTGACCCCCCGGGCGGGGTCAATTTTGACCCCAGGTGCATAATTTGAACAACTTTGGTAGAGGACCTCTAGATGATGTTATTTTCAAATATGAAAGCTCTGGGCCTTGTAGTTTCAGACAAGAAGATTTTTGAAAGTTTCATTATTATACAACCCATTTATTGACCACGTGACCTAATAATGCAACCAACCGAAATGGTTTGAACAACTTTGATAGGAGACCACCCAGGGATCATTCCTGTGAAGTTTGGTCCAATTCCCATTTGCGGTTAAAGAGAAGATGTCGTTTGAAGTTTTCCTTATATAGATCAATGTAAAATTGTGACCCCTGAGGCGGGGTCAATTTTGACCCCAGGGGCATAATTTGAACAACTTTGGTAGAGGACTTCTAGATGATGCTATATACCAAATATGAAAGTTCTGGGCCTTATAGTTTTAGAAGAGAAGATTTTGTAAAGTTTCATTTCAAAAATCTATTTATTGACCCCGTGACCTACTTATGCAATCAACTGGAACGTTTTGAACAACTTTGATAGGGAACCACCCAGGGATCATTCCTGTGAAGTTTGGTCAAATTCCCATTAGTGGTTAAAGAGAAGATGTCGTTTGATGTTTTCCTTATATAATTCAATGTTAAATTGTGACCCCCGGGGCGGGGTCAATTTTGACCCCAGGGCCATAATTTGAACAACTTTGAGTTATTTAACAAGAGGGTCCAAGGGGGCTTTCGGTCGCTCACCTGGGGAAAAGGTAAAAGGTCACAGTTGAGCCATTTACAGAGGACCACTTATGTTGTCCACCAAATACTGGTAGAGGACCTCTAGATGTTGTTATACATCAAATATGAAAGCTCTGGGCCTTGTAGTTTCAGAAAGGAAGATTTTTAAAAACTGCATTTGGAAAACCTAATTTTTAACCCCGTAACCTACCGGTACTTTGGTCAAGCTCAAATTAAACTCCAACGGCATTATTTGAACAACTTTGGTAGAGGACCTCCAAATGATGCTATATACCAATTAACAAAGCTCTTGGCCATGTAGTTTCAGACAAAAAGATTTTTGAAAATTGCATTTTGAAAACCTATTTATTGACCCCGTGACCTACTTAAGAAACCATCTGAAACGGTTTGAACAATTTTGATAGAGGATCACATAGGGATCTTTTCTGTGAAGTTTGGTCAAAATCCAATTAGCGGTTTCAAGTAAAAAAAGGTTGACGGACGACGCACGACGAACGACGCACAACGAGGGACAAAGGCCGGTCACAATAGCTCACCATGATTGTTTTTTTAATTCTTATAGATGCATGTGATAGGTATGTGGTCAGATTTAAATAGTTGAACATTTATAATTATGTCAAAATGAATACCTAAAACTGTCAAGATAATTTTTCCCTCTTAAACTGAGGTAAACAAATGTAGTTTTCAGTAAGTGAACTTAGTCTCAATGAGTTCTGTATATATGTTATATTAAATTTTATATATCTGAACAGAAGGATTTGTATTAAGCATGATTAAATTTTATGAGGTCGCTTGTCAGGACAACACGAACTGGTTTGACACACATGGGTTTCACATGCATGTATTGTGCATATATTATCTTCCTAAAATATTAAAACATTTTTGTTCTCTTAATAAAACAGTTAAACTACTTTTCTAGCGGTTTGCCTTAATTCCGACACAACATGATGTACTTGAAAGCAAGTATATGCACACTAATTTATTCGTAAAAAAAACTAAATGAAAATGATGATTCAAATATTTTAAAGACGTAAATTAATACAAAAAATGTTACAAGCTTGAGGAAGTAGTTTTTCTTATATAATTCAATGCAAAATTGTGTCACCTGAGGAGGGGTCAAATATGACCCAGGCGCATAACTTGTGCAACTTTGGTAGAGGACCTCTAGATGGTGTTACATGCCAAACATGCAATTTCTGGGCTGTGTAGTTTCAGACAAGAAGATGTTTGAAAATTGCATTTTGAAAACCTATTTTTTGACCCCGTGACCGACTTATGCAACCAATCAGAACCATTTGAACAATTTTTGTAGGGGACCACCCAGGGACCATTCCTGATTAGTTTAGTAAAATTCCCATAAGTGGTTCAATAGAAGAAGTCGTTTGCAGTTTGTCTTATATATTTCTATGTAAAATTGTGACTCCATGGGCAGGATCAATTTTGACCACATGAGATAATTTGAGCATCTTTGGTAGAGGACCTCTAGATGATGCTATATATCAAATATGAAAGCCCTGGGTCTTGTAGTTTCAGACAAGAAGATTTTTGAAAATTGCATTTTGAAAACCTATTTTCTGACCCTGTGACCTACTTATGGAACCAATCAGAATCGTTTAAACAACTTCTGTAAGGGACCACCCAGGGACCATTCCTGATTAGTTTCGTCAAATTCCCATAAGCGGTTCAAGAGAAGAAGTCGTTAGCAGTTTTCCGTATATAATTCAATGTAAAATTTTGACCCCAGGGGCATAATTTGAACAACTTTAGTAGAATACCTCTAGATGATACCAAATATGAATGCTCTGGGCCTTGTAGTTTTAGACAAGAACATTTTTGAAAATAGCATTTCGAAAACATATTTTCTGACCCTGTGACCTACTTATGCAACCAACTGGAACAGTTTGAACAACTTTGGAAGGGGACCACTCAGGGATCATTCCTGTGAAGTTAGGTTAAAATCCAATGAGCAGTTTCAGAGGAGAAGATGTTTAAGTAAAAACGTTTACACACGACGCACGACGGACGACGGACGACGACAGACAAAGACCGATCACAATAGCTCACTCTGAGCACTTTGTGCTCAGGTGAGCTAAAAATCCCACCAGGGGTTTAAAAGATATAGAGCGAACACGAAAGCGTGATAGACAGACATGCATATGGACAGACAGACGGACGGGCGACAAATATATAGACAACAAAAAAGAACAATATGTTTCCCCATTTTATTGGGGGAGACATAATGACTAAACAAAATAATATATAGTATAATAGTTATGTTTTAAGCACCAGAACATACAAAGTAGACAACAGTTGTGGAAGAAATAAAACAGTCAAGCGTTACACTGAACGTTAAAATGACGAACAAAGAAGATTCGGTAAAGAACTATTAAGAAATAAAAACCTATAGCCACTGATACGATTTCGTGATTGGTGAACAACATAATCAGTATGTATCGCCCTTAAACAGAAAATAGAAAACAAAGTCGATCAATTGACGTAATTTTAAAAAGGGCATTCCGCAACTGTCGATTGCGATCATTTATAACAGTACACAGCCAATTTTAATCCAATGGATAATGGATATGATCTTCACACAAAAAAAAGGAAATATAGAAATAGGAGGAGGTTGAAAGCTTAATTTGTGTCAGTTATATATTGAAATAAAAACCTGTATGTGTGTCAATAGCTGTTTTCGCTTGTCTTGTCAGGAGATCAACTTCCGAAGATAGGTTGGCCGCCAGTCTGCTTGTATGCTGGTCAAGCTTAGTTTTTCCCGCCTCTGCAATTAAAATAGCAATTGAAGTTAAATGGGGATTTGACCAATACATATTTTTTCAACAATGGGTGTGGCTGTTGGCCAACAACTTAATTTTATATTTTAATCTCTCAAAAATATACAAGGCTGTAAACAGTGTTCCTTGAAATCAGGGCAACTTACTAGATAACAAAACAATTACCATGGAGAGAGTTTCATTTTACTTTTTGATACAAAAAATAACTAAAGGGACACAACTGCGGTTTTGCCTTGCGGTTCAAGTTAGTTGCTAAGAGTTTTAATAAAAAAAATTGTCATGTGACCCGCAAATGTCAAGTGTGACCCACAACTTTCAAGTCTACGGAATGCAGTTTGATACTCTGATAACGCATTAAAATAATTTCTGAATTTTATTAAAATAATGAAGAACTAGATGGGTGTTTTGGAAACGAAAGCAATCATATCTTCCTCCATATGTCACTGGATTGGAAATTGGTTTTTAACATGAAGCTTGGATCATAAACTTCAGCTTTTACAGGAAGTGATGGATACTGATCTACTGAAACATGGGAAAGGGGGGTTAATTAGTTGAAATGATAGTCAGATATACATAGTAAAGTGCCTAGGTCATACAATGTTTCACCTTGAGCTTTGACCTTGACCTGACCTTGGTCAAACATACACTCTGCTTATTAATTCATTATACTTTATATTTGTGCAGTAATTTCAAAATGTCACCAACCCTTCAAAATGTATAGAGCAAGTAATACAGGCATACAATGTTCAACCTTGAACTAAGAACATGACCTTAAAATACCCTTTGTCAAACATACACACTGCACATCGAATCGTCATACTTGGCATTTTGCATTTTTAAATCCCACAAGGTGTTTAAAGATATAGAGGACATGATAGTGTGTTTAACCTTGAACTATGACCTTGACCTTGAAATGACCTCAGTCAAATGTGCTCTGCAGATTGTCGCGTGATACTGTACAAGTTAGTCTAGTCATTTCAAAAGGTCACCAACCCTTCAAGAGTTATAAAACAGAAAAATGAACAAGAGGGCTCATAGGGCCCTGGGTCGCTCACCTGAGAAAAAGGTCAAAGTGGAGCCATTTACAGAGGGCCACTAATGTTGTACACCAAAAATCAAAACTCCAGTAGATTTTTACAAGAATATTTCAAAATTTTCCTATTTACTCTATGTAAATCAGATATGTCCCAGACAGTGCCAAATTTTATTCTAGGGGCATAATTTAAACAATCTTTCTAGCAACCAAACAGAATAAATTCAACGATTTAGGTAGGGGGACCAGGGATCATTTCTGTTGTCAAATTTCCATAAGTAGTTCAAGTATTTCTTATATAATTCAATGTAAAATTGTGTCACCTGAGGAGGAGTCAAATATGACCCCAGAGGCATAACTTGTGCAACTTTGGTAGAGGACCTCTTGATGGTGTTACATGCCAAACATGAAATTTCTGGGCTGTGTAGTTACAGACAAGAATATGTTTGAAAATTGCCTTTTGAAAACCTTTTTCTTTGACCCCGTGACCTACTTATGCAACCAATCAGAACAATTTGAACCATTTTGGTAGGGGACTTTCCTGGTCCATTCCAAATGTTGACAGACACATGACGACAGACACATGACGACAGACGACTGGCAAAAGCCAGTCACAATAGCGTACGGTGTGCATTATGTGATTTAGTGAGCAAAATCATGGTTGTGATAACTTAAATATACAAAATGATTCTGATATTGATAAATTAAATGGCATTTAGAAATGATGTTTTAGTTACACTATTATAAAATTTGCTTATTCTACAGAAACAATGAACACAATACAAATTTGTTGTAAATAATTTAAATTACTTGCCCATTGTAAATTGCTCTTCAAATACATGTTTGTAAACGAGAGCCTCCTTGGACAGTTTTGATAAGTGCATATCTAAGTATTAAACTTAATTGGTGTCTTTAGCTGTCTGCAAGGTGTTTTCTTGCAGCATACTGTTTCTTTAATTACTCAAGATTTTCTGAACAGAAAATATAATAAGCACATTTTAAAAACACCTGCTTCTTAGTTTTGAACAGTGAAACAAAGGCAAATATACCAATTATTTTGTAAATTATTTAATATCCCTTACATAAGAACACTCTAACGTGTCTTGGGCTTGGCTTTTCGTTGTTTTTATAAAGCTTTTATTTTTAAATGAAACTACTTACACATTTTCAACTTTATTACTGATTTATGAAAGTATAAGGACGCCCATATTGTGTGTTATTGTTTTGATACTGCCTGTGGTTCCTGAAGGCTTTCCCTTTACCAATTGAACTTAATGGCGATTTGTTGCGTCATGGAGCTTCGGCGTTCTGCTTTTTTGTTATTGTCACGTGCTTTTACATGTTTTCTTCTTTTTTTTTCAATTCACCTCTTCCTTCCATTTTTATAAAGGCCATTCAGTCGGGTTTTGGAAAGCGGCGCTAGCAGTCATTAATTAGTTTTATTCTTTGAATATGTTTTTGTCTAGAGTTGCATTAAACTGATTAAATGGAAAGCCCTCAGGAAGCATAGCCTGCACGAGAAAACAGCAGCCTCGGTTTTATTGAAGCTGTTCATCAGTAGTAATGAATGACTGTTACTTTTTTACTGTATAATGAATTTCCTTCTCGAAACCTAGTCACGAGGGAAGATAATGATGCTATGGTTTAAAAAATAACTCAACCATTTATGTTTTTCTAACATTAGCCATTCTGTCACGGACATGTGATAGTCTTCACAGGCTGAAGACGTTTGTACCTCGAATTATCTCTTTTTCACCCATTTCTGTTTAATTTTACTTCTTTTGACTTTCCTATCGTAGTGTTCAGCTTCTAAATGGCCTGGTTGGAGAGATTAAATGCATTTTTTCTTTCTTTGTCTTCTCAAAAAAATGTTAAGAAAGTGTGAGGTTTGCTATAGCTTTAAACTGGTGTACACTCCCAATGAAAGTCATTGACCGTACCAAGGCGGTAACTCAACATGTCTTGGAGAATTCATTTTAGAATTAATAAAAAATAAAATAAAAATAAAATAAAATAAAAATTAAAGAAATCCGAAAAACACAGAAATATAGTTTTTCTAAATGTCTGTTGCGTCATGTTGTTGTTAGTGTTTTGTGTCGTTCTGTGTGTTAGTTTTTGTACGGGCCATTTTGTCATGGTGCCCTTAAACTTAACATATCTACATTGTTTACAACATTCTTGTTCGAACATCTCTTTATATTAAGAGTGTTGGAGTTTGCTACGAAGTGTCTGCCGACGCCCGAGACAATTTGACCGGAACAACTCTTACTACAAGGTAATTTTCTAAAAGTCAACCTTACAAAATGCTTATTCTAACCTGTGCTGGTATCCATTTGTTGTTGCATGTTGTCCTTGCAGCTTTTTACATGATCATCAATGATCGACTTTGCAGTATCAGTTGTCCGTCTAAGTTCAACAAAGATATTCTCGCTTTTTTCTTCAAAATCCTTTTTTATGTAATCTTTTTCTGCTTGAATGTGACGCTTCAATTCCGTGGATATTGCCTGCCAGTGTCTGTCAATTTCCTGTTTTACTTGATGTGTTGCTGCTTGGACCTCACGCCTTAAATCAGAAGATGCCTGCTCCCCGCATCTTTCAAAATCCTGAGCGAGTTCATCCTTCGAGTCTTTCAGCTGATGTCTCAGTTCCTCCTGGTGTATGCTGACATCCTCAGCTAAGTGGTCTGTAACAGTAAACATTATTCCAACTATATCAGAAAAAGCATTGCCCATTCAACATTAGCGCATACTACGCAAAAAAGTCATTTTTATCGCATGGTGTATACTTCTTGGACAGATTTAAAAATGATTCGATAGATGTATTTAGTTGATTAAGTTGATTTACCAGTTCCTTACGAGAAAGTAAATGACTCTACATGCCACAGAGTAATAATAAACGTACAGTCAAACTCCTATGAGCGGCCACGCCTATTAAGCGGCCTTCCTCTTAAGCGGCCATTGACATTCCCGCCCGTGAAAAAATACTATAAACATGTCTCGTTAAGCGGCCTGTCCTAAAACGCGGCCAGTGGCCAGTCATAATTGGCCTAACAATACCAATCATGCGTAAATCATGTCTCGGTAGACGGCCAGTTTACGACCGGAGGTGTGAAAACATCCCACGTTAAAACAACGCTAGACTGTTTGACAGCCAATTATAGCATTTCTCACCTTTGAATAAACCTTTGTGTGCTGATCTTATTGTTATAA
>Ga0224511_10003666_pt1 | contig 11219 bp, 11 predicted proteins | sample SF_May12_sed_USG_2_FD_169988 | JGI IMG/M metagenome (GOLD analysis project Ga0224511, IMG submission 169988) | Sediment microbial communities from San Francisco Bay, California, United States - SF_May12_sed_USGS_8_1 | ecosystem: Environmental > Aquatic > Marine > Sediment | place: USA...
AGGTCAACATCTAGGAAATTTAACAAGAAAACAAATAAAAACTAATGTTTTCAAGAATTACTGTACATGTGCATACAGCATACTGTAATTTTAACTTCTTTATGTAAAAAAACGCTCAAAATGGTTGTTTTTGTTGTTAAACGGTACGCAGTAAGCGAGGCAAAATAATGGCGGTACGCAGTACGCAATGCCAAAATAAAGCGCTACGCAGTACGCAAGGGGGAGGGGGTGTCACCCTCAGCACTTTCCATAACGCTTCATGTATTTGCATATCACACCAAGCTTCAACATAGACCTTCTCTGTAAAACAGCCCCTGTTTTACTTTTTCTTGTTCAACGTACATAGCACTACATAAGCCCGTTTAAACGACGTCTGGAACAAGTTCTAAATACGAGTGTTTACTGCCTAATCATTTCTTATCACATCTGATTTGCTGAAATATAAATTCCCCAATTTTCTGCAACATCAGCACTTGCAGGCTAAATGTCAAGGGGTGAAAATGAACCCTAAACGTCGGGATGCCCTCATCTTTATGATCCAGCACCAACGGAATCAACTAATACATCAGCCCGAGGGTCAGGGTCTGGACTGGCAGCACCAGCAGGAGGAGCATGGGCCTCTCCCTGGACATGTACTGTCACATGGGCCTGTGGTGCTCGAGGAGCATCGACCTCAGCTGGGGCCTTGGCATTGGTCTTTATGGTCTTCGTTGCAGCGGAACCCTTCTGTCTGGGCATGATTGTAAAAAACAGCGAACGAACTTGCTTGGAGGTGTTGGACGGTAAAACTGTGAAGACCATTCGTGCGCAACCACTATTATACGTGGCAAGCTGCGCTTCCGACGACGCCGAGCCGTGATTAGGCAGTGCTATGGCAGCGGACTTCCCGTTTTTCGTCCGTGCTCAACACGTGATCAGCAGTACTACAGACGCGATGAAGCCGCGGTTATCCGTGATAATTTTTTTCCAGCGTTTAAACACGCGCAAACATATTTTGAATCTTACACGTGGCTAGAAGTGGTAAGCCGTGCTTAGGCTGTGTTTCAGCACTGGAACTAACGAGCACGTCTACCAGATTTTCATAACTTTTTGAACGTGAATTTGACGCGGAGTTCTGTGTGACCGGGCCTTTACTCAGACAAAATGTACACATACAACATGAAATGTAAAGTCAAATAAGAATGGTCATGCACATAGTGTATGGTTTTTATGACTGTTCTTTTAGTTGATTATTCTGAATTATAATATTTACAAACAGTTTATTTACCGTGATGTCTTATTTCAGCACCCATTAAACAACATGTTTAATATCCTTATACTTACAGACGTTTTCTGCAAACACAGACATAGCAACACTCGTTGAGAACCAGCTGCCCACACCGGTCACAGGGCTATGTCTGCGACTCTATCCTCTCTCGTATTTCGATTGGGTAGACGTAAAAATCGAAGTTTATGGATGCCCATCCGTATAAACACTTAGCGCTCCTAGGAAATGCAGAAGGATGCATTGCCTCTGATTTGACATAAGAACATTGTGTTAAATACAAGAGAAGTGGTGTATAAGGCATACTTACTTCAGCAAAGTGAAACTGAAAATGTTTTGTCAGTCCTCAAAAACAAAAAAGTTATTTTTTGACATATGTTGAATACATGTTTTTTTATTGTCGTCTGCTTGTAAAACTTGCTGTGGAAAACTGAAACTGTAAAAATCTACTTCTGTATTTATATGAACACACTGTTATTACGTTCCCACAAACATACATTGATAAAAAAGCTTCATGCCTTAATTATTTGGTGTAATAGGCAAACCATTTGGTTTAAATAGCTCAATAAATACAACTTCAACCATTGTCAAAACAGCATGATTGATCTGTGTTATTTGTGTGGTGTTGTTTTCTGATCATTTGTCACGCCTCCTCAACGATCTCCTTGAACAACTCGGACGTCGAGTGTATGGATACAAATAATGTAATAGGCATTTCTTGGAATATGGGCTAATGAAACAAACAAAATCAACTTTGAACGTAGTTTGACTTGTAGTATGTTTAAAATAAAATGCTGCTACTTTTTATCGTTACAAAACAAATATATTAAAAGGAAAATGATTTATCTATTATGCGAACGTTGTTATAAATTGTTAAACAAACGTTTTGAAGTATGAGCGGTTTAAGGTTTTATTTGTAAGTATTCATATGCTCGAAAGTTGACGCTTCCAACACAGAAAAGTCCATGTTTATATCGGTTAGTTATTACAAACTTAAATTAGGTCATTACAGTATATGATACTTCGCAGACTTGCATACCCGAGCGGCTTCATCCGTGGCCGCATTCGTGACATCTTCCCAGCATCCGTAGCCGCATTCGTGGCATCTTCCCAGCATCCGTAGCCGCATTCATGACATCTTCCCAGCATCCGTAGCCGCATTCGTGACATCTTTCCAGCATCCGTAGCCGCATTCGTGACATCTTTCCAGCATCCGTGGCCGCATTCTTGACATCTTTCCAGCATCCGTAGCCGCATTCGTGACATCTTCCCAGCATCCGTAGCCGCATTCGTGACATCTTTCCAGCATCCGTGGCCGCATTCTTGACATCTTTCCAGCATCCGTAGCCGCATTCGTGACATCTTCCGCAGCATCCGTGGCCACATTCGTGACATATTTCGCAGCATGAGTGGTCGATCTTTTTAAAGTAATTACATCAAAAGCAATTAAAGCTGCTTGGTAATAAGATGCAGTAGAGCTCTTGCTTCTATATTTCTATTTAAGCTCAGCTTGGCACAAAGTGCTCTTGTGACTGAATTGTTGTACAAAAACGTTTCTCTTTGACAAAACATCTTCTTCGTTAACTGGATTTTTTAACCAAACGTCACAGGATTAATCTTAATTTTGTTGCATTCAAAAGTTGTTTAAAAAGCTCTAGTCAGTTGCATACGAACTTCACGTTTGCAAGTGGAGGGGTTTCAAAAATGCTTTATTTAAATCTTCGTGTCTGAACCCGAATGCTATACACTTATATGTCAGATCTTAAAGCAACAATAGAGGCTACTTTTTCAAGCAGTAGGAGATAAAAACTAATGGAATGTCAAAAGTTGGAAATGATGCACACACCATTGCTACTCTATTTAAGTTATTATGAAATGTATTTTACATGCAACTTCAGAAAATAGCTTAATGAGGAGAGTGCAGAAAATAAAAAATTATAATTGTTTTTAACTTAGTGTTATGGCCCTTAGATTGAAGTTTGTGCCACGCATACATGTACCTTTAAAAGTATACGCTCTAGATGTCTGACATTTTCTATATCAAACAGCATCTCAAATTGCAAATATTGTAGTTTGCCGCACACTTGTTATAAGCACACGTTAATGACTATGCTTAATATACCAGCATAATTATTAGTGTTTTGGACTTGTCACGCGTAACCCTTAAGTATGCATACTAGAGAAAACTGGTATTGGTAACATTTGTATTTTAATATCTCGTATAATTTAGAGACTAACGGAGTTATGGCCTCTGATCAATCAAACTATAGAATAGACGGGAGTTTGTATCGCGTGTTATTTTAAGACCAGCTGTATTAGAGCCGTGTAACATTCTTTAAAAAGATAGCAATATGTAAATTGACATTATAAACTGATTGTACCTATGGTTAATTCAGAATAAGCATTTCTGTATTTCTGTGTCAAACGTATGTTTAGAGTCCTAACACTTTCTTTGAATAATTATCAGTATATTCTTTCCTTGAACGTCTCTTCAATGTATATTTTAAGGCACATGCATCAGAGATCAAAGTCATTGTACCTGATAAACAAACATAAAAGACATGAAAGTTTATGACAACTAACTCCCAAAGTGTATGCCATAGAGCTGAGTCAGTGCAACTAAAGTCTAATCGAAGCTGGTGTTATACGTTATAATTATGTTTTTGTTTTACGCATACCTTTTGTTGTTTTACTGAAAGTTCGTATGTAATTAAACATTACTGATTCGAAAGAGTGTGAGTTCATAGTTTGTATACTGAGTTTTGCCCTAAATGTATTATTTTATCTGAAATATTAAATTCGAAACAAATTAACGTGTTCGTTCTATAGAACTTAAGCTATGCGGCTGTATATAAAATAAAAGGTTGGAAAGACAATACGACATAAAAAAGACACATGGTTTTATCTTTTAACAGCCTTTGCGGAGCAAGTTTGTAAACCTATGCTGGGAAACTGTTTCCAACTCTTATCTTTCCAACTCATTTAACAAATACACAATCGAGACACGCTTTTATTACCAGTAAAAGCGTTTACCATATTTGCATATTCTTTGCCCCACATCAAATACTTGCTGCTTTGATTTTTGTAATGGTAAACTCAGCTGGAAGGCAATTCTGGCAGTTTCAAATATCCATTTTAAGCGTCTCTTTCCGGAACGTTTTATGGAAACGTTTACTTTGTCGAACATGTTTTTCCCACCTATGTTGTCTTTGCTTGTTTGCCTTCATTTAGACTCGTCATGTGTTTCCTTGAAATATTCTACTATTCAATAGACCAGTGATCTACATTCAAACAAATCCTTATCTGTTTGCATCTACCGTTTGATACGCATGCGGCAGTCTGTACATGATTTTAGCTACATTTAATTAAAATGCTTAAAATTCTGAGTAAAAAACATCTTATAATATTAAATGATAATTTGTTTTTATACGTTATTGTTACTGCGCTGTTACTAGTATTGTTTCAAACATTGTGTAACAATATAAATTGTAATATAAACTTGCAAGAAATGATGGCCAGGCAGTTTTGATTATGTATTATTTCCAGCTAAAACTAGACTCTTTGTCTCTCATTCAATATTGACTGCTTTGATTACAGTGAACACAACTTGATGACAGTTTGAAATATCCATTTTGCGACTGTTTCCGGAGCTTCCAATCAAAACTGGCGAACAGACCCACCTATATTACAAGGTGTTATTGCGGTTTAGCCTTTGTTTAAATTCTCCATGCATTTCCATAAAATGTTCAACTCTTTTCAAGATATACGCCCTTAGTAAACACAACATCAAGAATAAGCGTGTGAACGATGTCAAAGCGGATGTCACGAAATGTTTTAAAGCTTTATGATTATTTGAAGTGTTTACCTTTGAAGAAAAGTTATTTCATATATGTTACCGCAAAGTCTATGATTTGCGTTAGATGATTCCGAGCTATCAACCCAAACGCAACGATGGCTTTCTCTCTTAAAAATTGTGTTGGAATTTTGTGCATCGGCCTTATATCAATACCTCTGTGTATGGCAGCAATTCAAAGTGTGACAACAAAGTTTACGGAGGGAAAGATACTGTCTACAAGTTATACAACGCTGCAGAAGATTTCAAAAATCCAGTGCGTGGATAGATGCAACAAAGACAGACAGACAAGCGGATGCACTCTGGCAGGATATAACAAGGCCACGCGGAGTTGCTATCTGAGCGTCGATGGGCCGCTGGATGTCTTGGACACCACGGATGAGGCGTATGGCGTCTTCTTCTATGAACCTTACCAAAATGGTAGATATTATTTCAAATTTTAAAACTTATAATGGTCTACAGAGACAACGAGTATTGCGAATAACAGAAAGTGTGTTACACATGTAAAGATAAAAACATGCAAAATTAAAAACGTATAAACTCTTTACCCAAAACATCTATTGTACGGTATACATTTATTTGTATGTACTTACCAGTTTAACCATACACACTTCGATAGAAAATATAGCCTTCAAGTCGAATCAGTGTATTTGTGACAAGACAGGCGTTTGTTATCACAATCTTAAACCGTCACATCACCTACACGTATATACGTTTTAATTGTCCAATGTTGCATGAAACATTCAAGTTACAAATAAGTGTACATATGCATTTCATATAATATTTTACAATTTTACTACGTATTGCGCAACCATTTTGTCTGCTAGTTCAAGACAGCGGTTACACTCATATGGCAGCTTGAATTTCCAGAAAGAAGCGAGGCATAGTATTAAACTTTAAGCTTCCTTTCTAATTCTAAGAAAAAAATTGTCTTTTACATTTATCACATATGTAACTGTTAAAACTTCCATTTGCATGTATGTATTGTGCAACATGTATTATACGTGCATTGCCTATCTGTTAAATAAGTATTGGTTAAACTAAACAAATGTTCTTTAATAAGGTTTTTTGACAATTGAACACAAAGATATGCACATATGCTTATAAGTTTTGTTTTATGTCTACACGTTTATGTCCGCTGCACAATATTTAAGTGTGCACATGTTTCCCTTGGTAGCATTCACCTATTATTTACAGATATACAAACTAACAAGGTACATTTGTATACCCCGCGAGTGGCTATATCGCGAAGGCGAAGGCAAATATGCTTATAAGTTTTGTTTTATGTCTACACGTTTATGTCCGCTGCACAATATTTAAGTGTGCACATGTTTCCCTTGGTAGCATTCACCTATTATTTACAGATATACAAACTGACAAGGTACATTTGTATACCCCGCGAGTGGCTATATCGCGAAGGCGAAGGCAAACATGAATTAACCTATACATGATAAATTTGATATTAATTTGACCAGATAAAACTAATATCAGTTTGAGGGGCGATGTTATGTTGGGCAGATTATCTTACAAAATACTGCATGTTGGCTCCCCGCAGTGACTGAGAATTATGAAACAAATAATCGCTAAACAAAACAACAGAACGCAGTTTGGTTTCTGTTAATTTTTACGTGTCTAAGAGTAAGAATAGCACAGTTAAAAATAAATGTATAGGCAATTAAAACCAGCCAATGGTCAAGTTTTGGCTAAAAGCATTAACAGTTTATACATTATACATTTTTGAAAGAGAGTTAAAATAATATATAAATACGCGGACGTTTATAAGTAAATATAAACCATCAAAGAACATCTATAACTGTCAATTATAAAAGGCTTTATTCCGCTTATCTCTTAATTATCCTTTTTATTAAGGTTTAACGTGTGCGACTGAGGAACCACTGCTAGATGGTACAAACCCTGTACCAGATAGCTACTTCACGAATTCAAGTTATGATTATACTTGGACACAAGCGGTAGTGGATGCGCCCAAGGCTCGGATGAGTGCAGGATATTGCTGGGCTCCTCATCCTGACGAAATGAATGCACAACAACCAACGTATTATCTTCAGGTCAGTACACACGCCTTATAATATACATATGTTATCAAATTATTACTAGAAAATAGCACATTTTCTGGGCAACATATAGAAATACCACAATACATTCCTTTAATGCATTGTTTATAGTAAAATGTCATGACTTCTCCTATAAACAGGTCCGATTTCACGCTTTGAGTACAGTGGCTCGAGTTGCAACCAAAGCCTGTGGCACGAGTAGTGGAGATTATGCAGCTTGGATTATTCAGTACCGCCTGGCATACTCACAGGACTGTGTTGCTTTCGACAACTTGCTTGACGGCGCTGGAAATAACGTAGTATATAGTAGTTTATTTGAGTTGCTAGCATTACTTAAGCTGCTGCATGCGAGATTTTGGCAATACCTTTGGGCATTTTGCCCAAGATGGTTTTTTTATCAATTTTAAATCTTTAAAGTGTTATTTCTTTTTATGTTACAATAAAAATTGCAAATACAAAACGTTTGGATCCTGCCGGGGCTCGAACCCACTCCCTCGACTAAACGAAATGTGTAGTCAGTCGTACGGCCTCCAAAACAAGACGTGGACAGCCTGTTTAGGCTGAACAGACAACAATACTGCGTCTGTAAACACTTTCATGACAATTTTTATGAATATTTTCTCCAAAGAACAGATTGTTGATGTTCTACGTTTAACTACGTTTATTCTAGAAAATATTGTTTTCTACTTTGACATTATCGCACGAATATTTGGACCAAATGCTCAATACATTTATACTTACAGACGTTCCCTGCAAACACAGACCAATACAATGTCGTCGAGAACCAGCTGCCCACCCCGGTCACGACCCTGTGCCTGCGGCTCTATCCTCTGGTGTTTAATAACTTTGCAGACCTAAAACTGGAAGTGTACGGATGTACATTCGTTTAACAGAAACAGAATTTATGCACATATTAAATGCAGAATGGTACATTGCCTGTGCCTTGGCATAAGTATCTCCGACAAACATACGTTTATAAAAATGTTTTATGTCATATTATTTTGCAAATATGAAAACAAATGTGTTTGACTATTTCAATAAATGAAACTTGTATTATCAATTAATGTCAAAAACAGTATTTACTTCTGTTTTAGTTTGTCGAGTTTTTCCCCCACTTCATTTCATGATTTGTCAATTCTCTCCATCACACTCCTTGAGCACCGGAGTATTTTGTTGAAGCTATCCAGTACTAAAAACCAACAGAAACGTTACAAACCAAATATTACGTTTTAACATTGCTTTATTATGCTACTTGTGATAGTGACGAGTACAAACAAATTCAAAAGAAAATACTTAGATTATGCGAACACTGCTGCATATTTAAACATTCGTTGTGTATTATTATTAAAGGTTTATACCAGTATTGGTCAGTATACATGTGCTCGACTAGTAATATGACTTTCTCTGTCGTTCCAAGCCTAGCTTTCGAAAAAAGAAAGTCAGTGTTTAGATCAACAAAATATGTATTAGTTGTTGTTTTTTACTTCTTATTTACTTTAATCCTGCCTATATTGTATAAATTACATTGCTGTTCCTTCTACCATCTTATAAGTCGAAAGTGCCTCAACATAAACCGCAACTATTGACGTAGAGGCACATACGTTATTGCAATATCTGTTGCACTAAATAATTATGGAGCATAGTCATCCGGCATCCAACGGAATTTGTTCACATGTGGTTTACCCCTAGCTGCCCAAGAGCAACATAAAGAGAATGAGAGGATACGTCTAATGATATGTCTACAATATTCCCAGGCGTAAAATCTCTGTTATGCTATACCCGAGCAAACACTTGTATCGTCATGAAGGCATTTGCCATAACGATTCATTTGCGCTATCTGGTAATAACGTCTTGGAAACGTTTGTCATTTTATAGAATTTACCCTACCTGTACATCCTACCAGTGATAAGAACACTTGATTTAAAGTCAATACTGAGGACTCGTCAGCACACGACCGTCAAGACCTGTCGTATATGCGACATGCTTGAGGCCATCCCATGAAACGCTGACGGATATCAGTTTACAGTTTACAGTTAATTGATACTACCAACACATACATATATAAAATATGTGTGACATGAGGTACTTTATGAATAATAACCAATACATAAGATTGGGAAAACCAGGCTGTAATGTAACACTTAAATATTATAAAAATACACTAATTTTAGAGTTCTTGTTAAAACCGAATTCGTTGTCTCTCAGTCTATACTTAATGCTTCGATTATACTGATATCAGCTGGAAGCCATTTTCTAGAGTGTTAATTATCCATTTTGAGTGTTTGCTTCCGGAACTTCATTTTAAAAGGTTTACTTTGGCGAAGACAGTTTGCCCACCTTTGTTGATTTTACATGTTTGCCGTTATGAATACATTTCCTTGAATTATTCTACTGTTTAATAGACCTTCTTTGTATCCCGTTCAAACAAATCCCAAAGTGTAAGCCTCATTAGTTCAATATACATAATACTGTCTGTACTTAATTTTATTTATATGTAATAAAATTATAAATACATAAAAATTCTGATTTCAATTATACCTTATCATTTGGGATGATCATCATAGTTTTATACTCAATATTATTGTTATATTTTATCACTATATCTTTAGTTGTATCTTTTCAAAAATTGTCCATCAAATCTATGTTATATGCCATGGCATGAAATGATGACCCGGCAGTTTTGTTCGCATATATTTCCAGCTAAAACCAGATTTTGTCTTACTTTAAACATTATTGATTGCTTTGATCAACATCTAGAACAGTTTAAACTATCCGTTTTGACGACTCTTTCCGGAGCTTCAAATGGAATTGTTTACACTATCAAACAACAGTAACCCATCTTTATTTTATACTTGCTGGTAGTTTATAAAGACATATATAAATCAGTACAAAATATCAATGCTTTGTGGCTGTTTCTGGAGCTTTAAATGAAAGAAAATGTTTACCATGCCAAACAATTGTATTTATCTAAACTTGTTATGACGGAATTTAACCCTTAATGCTACTCCTTTAAACAATTTACTCACTAACAGGCTTTTGTACCATGTCAACACAACCGCCAGAGTGACGCGTTAGCGTTGTTAAAACGGATGTCATTCTGTAGTTTTAAAATGGAACCTTTGCAAATCAATATATTTACTATTTACATAATGTAAAAGCCTTTTTAGATATTTAGCTTGTCAGTCTATACTTTTCGCAGTGGACATTTGAAGGAAAAAAGAACGTAAGAAATCTCTCAAGTCTTACACCAAACACAACTATGGTCTTTTCTCTTAAACTTTTGGTAGGATTTTCGTTTATCGGTCTTGTGATAATTCCTCTGTGTATGACAGCAATGCAAATTGTGGCAACAAAGTTTACGCCGGGAAAGATACTGTCTACGAGTTATACGACGCTGCAGAAGATTTCAAAAACCCAGTGCGTGGAAAAATGCAACAAGGAAAGACAGACAGGAGGATGCACTCTGGCAGGCTATAACAAGGCCACGCGGAGTTGCTATCTGAGCGTCGATGGCCCGCAGGATGTCTTGGACACCACGGATGAGATGTATGGTGTCTTCTTCTATGAACCGGACCAAACTGGTATATACAACATAACTTAATTACATGCGCTTTATAACTTATACAATCGGAACTACTCGGCCAATTCCTAATCGGAGATCGTGCCTCGGATGTATCAGGTGGAAGGATATGTCTAACCCAAAACGCCTACGCTGAAATATAGTTCTTACGGAAATCTACGAAAGCCGTTCGGCGATTACGAACCTATCATGATTGAAAAATAAACACTATTCTATTCTATTCTAGTCTATTCTGTTATATTTCTATCTAAACATCTTGAACAACACGCAATCAGAACTACTCGGCCAATTCCGCCTTACCGGCGATCGTGCAAAGTATATACCATGTATATAGCATTCAATACACAGATGGTTACGTCACTATGTGAGAAGTAATCCAAAATTCAATATGGCGCGCCCCTACGTACATCAGAGAGATGGTGTGGTGTAGCCCACTGTCCGATGAGTTCA
>Ga0224511_10003667_pt1 | contig 11219 bp, 10 predicted proteins | sample SF_May12_sed_USG_2_FD_169988 | JGI IMG/M metagenome (GOLD analysis project Ga0224511, IMG submission 169988) | Sediment microbial communities from San Francisco Bay, California, United States - SF_May12_sed_USGS_8_1 | ecosystem: Environmental > Aquatic > Marine > Sediment | place: USA...
CCAGAAAATGTTGAGAATGTGTGAGGTTTGCTGCAGCGGAAAACTGGTTTAAACCCCCAATGTTTTTCATTGACCGTACCAAGGCGGTAATTCAACATTTTTGGAGAAGTCCTGTAAGTAATTGAAAATTAAAAAAAAAAACAAAAAAAACAGAACAATCCGAAAAACACAAAAAATAGTTATTTCTTTATGTATGTTGCGTCTTTGTATACTCCATGTTTGTGATGTTCTGTGTGTTTTTGTACGGGCCATTATGTCACAGTGCCCATAAACTTGACTTGTCCACATTGTTTACAACATTTTTTCTTTGAACATCTCTTCCATTTATATTGACATATCTACATTGTTTACAACATTCTTTCTTTGAACATCTCTTCAATTTATATTATGGATTGTGTGCACACATGTATAAACAGATGTGAGCAAAACATAACAACCAGAATAAACGCTGAAAACTAATAATGGCATTTTTATAGACAACTGTGTTAAATATATTACATTGTTTGGAAAGTTTACATGCCACATAACTCCAACACAATCTTTATTTAACTTGAATGAATAAAAATATTTCAAATAATTCAACCCAAACGTTCAAATCGTACAACCTACCGAAGACTTTTTCCAAGAACTTCTCAAATTCCTAATCGACAAGCGTGCCGCCCCAGTCACCGCCACTGGCGATTGTGAGCTCACGCAACTTGCCGCCCCTGACGACTTCATGAACTGTGATGTCAATGGTGCCGCCTGTGGAACGAAATGAATGTTGTATAACTACAATCTTTTGGTTCAAATACATACTTTGTGAAAAAAAGTATAATGCTATGATTACTAGTAAAACTCTGGTTGAATTTTCTGAGAATAGTGGTTTTATATCGATAATTATGTTGTCATTGTTTGAGTGAAGGGTTTCACTCATGCGCTAGGAGGCATCTACGGTGAAGCAACTTTCAGGACCATAGATGAACAGCTTTGATAAAAACCGAGACTGCTATTTCCCCTGTGCAGACAACGCTTCCTTAGGATTTTCCATTCTTCTCAGACCATTTCTTTAACATTTAAAATATGTCGATATTAAATGGTAGTTTGGCAAGATGGCAGAATGCCTGGACAGACACTTTAAAACAAAACCATAGCAACAAACTTGTGCAAGGAATCGTTGCACTTGCTATTAAATTTTACTCCATCCCAGACAGGTTTACCAATAAACTAATAAATGCTAATACTTTATTACAAGTGTATTACAGTTTTGCAAATTTGTTCTATATGTTTTATTGTTATGGTTAAAATGTAGTCGTTAAATACATGTAATTGTCTTGGGTACTTTACTAAACGTGTTTACCAACAAATATGTCATTTTATATATTAATTACTTCAGGTTCAGTTGTGTCTGCTATCTCTAGCAAAACACATACAAGTCAGTGTCAAAAATGACCACTCTGTGATCGGCGAAAACATGTAAACTAATAAACATTGAACGCGCATTTTACACAACAACTTTAGGCGGACGGACAGTTTCGAAATGCTTTATCAAAAAACATATACCTTTCATAATAAGCATGTGTTTTAAAGGGTCGTTAACTTGTTAAAATATAACGTACCCCCAGCGTCAACCACCATATACTTTGTTCCTACAGAGAACGCTGTAATGCGTGCGCCACTTGTTACAGCACCGGATATGTCCATTTTTTTCACAGGCAGGTGCATGCAGAAAAACGAAGCTGCTTCCGGTTCAAGGGCGATTGTAAGTTGATTTCCCTCGATTCCTGCCTAAAACGCACACAAATAGATGAACTTGAGTGTTACTTTTACTTATCGTCGACAGGCCTTTCACAGCAATGTTACTATATGTGCCGTGGAGTAAATCATTCTTAACGTCCGACCCCATTTATGTTACTTTTTTATACTTTCAGTTTTTTTGTTAAATGCTTTTGTAACGCTTTAACAATCAAATCAATATTACACTTGTTCTACTTGACTCGGTTCTTTTCTATGTTTAATCTGGCAGTGGTCTAACTATGTCGTCGTGTGATTGCTTCTTATTAATAGAAGTACATGTACATGTTCGATAACATATTTACCTTTGAACTAAATAGATAGCGGGAGTCAGTTGAAAACAAATACGAGGGCTGTTCAATAAATAATAAGACTGTGCTTATAACTTTTTGATTTGCCTCCAATTGGAATATAAGTGAATATTATTGTAAAATATAACTTATTTCCTACTAAATGTCTGATAGGCTTATGACAAACAATATAGGAACAACATCCTTTTCAATTACCATTGTAACGCACTACCACCCCCGTTCAAAATTGTATGCATATGGCATTTTTCTTAACTAATAAAGTCACACGACTATTAAATTACTTAGAATAAATCTTACAGAACATTTGAAGGATGTGTTTCCAACGTATATTGCAAATATTAAGGATTTTTAACATGTGGTTATTGAAATATGAGCTTTAAAAGAAAAGTGCTCACAATGCCAGAAACGTCAACATTGAAATGCATTGTGTCACTTGACAAATTATCACATTATTATGTTGTGTTTGTTATGATAACAAAATTAAAAACATAGTTTTTTTATCTGATTATTACAAAATTATAACACATGTTCAAAAAAACATAAAATGCTACAACATACAATCAACATTATTGTTTAATATACAGTTTATGATAGGAGTGTATGATGATTGTTTCAATAACGTCGTGACATCAAAAAGTGGGGGCGATATCGACAACATGGCCGTGTTGCCATGACTGCCATTTCATAACCGTTGGATGAAACTGTCTTATTTTTCGAGGTCTACTACAAAATGATTATTATTAATGTTTATAATACTTGTGTTTTTGTATTTCATAAAAAGTAAAGGTTATGTCACAGCCTCATTATATATTGAACATTCCTCGTATCTCATAGTGACTGTACAGCACAGATGACAGTAAAAACACGTGCAATTCGATTTAAGAACACTTTTAAGGGACTATGTTGCAGTTTTGTCGTGAAACACACAAAACAAATAAAAAAATGAACATGAGTATTTCTCGGTACCAATTTCTTGGTGCGTGGAGGGCATGAAAACCAAATCAAATATAGTGGTACCCTCAGATCTCTCCGATCGGTTGGCAGTTTGCTTGAAACTTAAAATGTATATGTTGATCTGGGAAAAGCATTGAAATGCAAAACTTACAAGGTTTAAACGACATGCCAAATCGATAGAGGACATAATAGGGTACCACAGTGTATGTGTTGATGTTCCCCGAAAATTGGTATCAAGAAAATAGTGTGTTTATTTTCTCTGTCCTGTGTGCCACACGGCTAGACTACATGTAAGCCCCTTTGAAGAATTAAAAGAATACAAAGCAATGTGTACTTGACTTAAAGGCTTACGGCGCTTAATTGAAACACACATTTGCAGCAATACAGAAGAATCATTATCCTAGAAACATTTAAGAAAATAGCATTATAAGATAATTCACCATTTTTTATTTTTTTTTATTTTTAAATCAAGATTTAACTATTTACACTCTATTTATATTATGGGGAGGTAAAAATATTAGAAATTACTTATCTTTACATTTTTAATAAGACGTATATAATTTCTGTAACAGTGTGTGGTTTTTAAAAACTACACGGTCAAATAATTCAATTTAAACATCAAACATATTATGTTTTGTTAATTTTATAAAATCATATAACAAACTTATGCGTTTGCATTTGACAATGACAGTTTCGCCGTAAGCTTAAACAAAGAATGTGGGTATTGCGGAGACATGATGACGTGGTTTCTTAGTATAATTGTTTGGCATTTGGGGAACGTAAAGCTCCTATTCCACACATGCTGAAATGAACGTTTTAAAAAAATGTCATCAAAGGATAAAACAAAACATAACAGGTATATGAATATATATTAAACTAGATTATTGATACGTTCCTCACTTTAAGAAATGTCTGTATAGAACTGTAATACCACATTTATTTTGCCCTACATTTTACCGTTTAAACAATTTATTTTGTAAACATTGATCTAAAATTAGATTTACCCATAAACGAGCGGCGCTATTTTGACTCTAGCAAGGTGCGCGATGAAGGAAATTCTGTTATATTTATAAACCGGAAAACCCTTTTAGGGCCAGTAAATGCGCGTATTTGTTTTACATTTTTAACGACAACGAGGGATTTCAGTGAAATTCAAGGAAGTATTCACTAATAATGATTATCAGTGAAATACTGCTGTTTAGTTTGATATTTTTTTAAATTATAATCTTCCATGTGTGGGATAGGAGCTTTAAGCATAAAAGATATTTCAACATTTACCAGATTTTTCTCGTACATACAATACACGTATATTTAAACAAAAGTATTTCACACAACAACAAAAAATCGAATTGTTTTTTAAATACCATTTCGGCGGCCTCACGCATAAACTGCTTCGCCCCATCCACCCAAATTGCCGGCACGGTGATCACCCAATGGTAGTCTTTATCACCTATGTTCGTAAATCTGAAACCACAACATAGCAAATGTATTGTAATCAACACTTTGGTTACACAATATTGCCTCATACAATAAGTTTAAAAAACAACATGGCATTCAATTGAATTGCATACACAGAATAATTATATTTTTAAACAAGTAACATTTCTAATTTTTGCCTTCGATTAGTTGTTTTACAAGTTAATGCATCCATGTAATTTTATTGGTAAAATATGACCATATTTGACGTTTAATTGACCTGATTTTCAGCCTTTAAACTCCCAATTTGACCACACTTTATGATATAAATGTAATTATTTTGCGCGACATTCTGTCTCATTATTATTGCTATTTGTGCCAAGTAAGTTGAATGCAGTGTAAACCAACAACGTTCAAAGTAATTATACATATATGAGGAGCAAAATAACACTGTCTTGCGTCTGTTAGACATATACAAGGCATACGAGTCCGCACTTTCAAAACTGCACTTATTGTTATGAATCATTATAAATCAGTGAGAAGTGTTTGTGTTTTGTCCATTTTTGTGTCGCCCTTTCGAAAATATGCGACACTTAGTGATCGCTTTGTCCGTCCATCCGTCCGTCCGTCACACAAACTTAACGCTGGTTATAATTATGCCATGTTTAATATTTCAGCAAACTCTACTGCTGATGACAACATAGGCCTGATAAGTTCTTTAGGTCAAGGTTACAGTTGCCAGAGTTTTGCTGCTTTTCGTTATTCTTAAAAAGCATCCGAGCGCGACCCAAGTGTTAAATTTAACACCCATCTAGTTATATTTTAGGATGGACACTTGTGTTACCATGTTTAGTTGTAATACAAAAAGCTTATTAATCTGAGTATCTTAATTCCTCAAGAAGCATAGTCTGAATGCACACATACCTGTTATGGGTGACTTTCTTCAGCTCCTGAGCGAGATGCCTGATACAAATACTGAAGACTTCAATTGCATTCATTGAATTTCCATGGCTATCCTTCAGTTCTGTTTTTCTTGATAGTTGCTACAATTAAAAACGAATTACCTTTAAAACTACTTTAAAGCCAACTTAATATAATGTTAATGAAGGTAGAGCTATACATGTCAATAGTCTTAGAAAAACTTACCAGAAACAATTCTTGTTCGAAGTACAAGTAAAAACGAAGTACCTTTAAACTACTTTAAAGCCAACTTAATATAATGTTAATGAAGGTAGAGCTATACATGTCAATAGTCTTAGAAAAACTAGGAAATGCATTGACTGACGTTATATTTGCGTCGTGTGACGTCGTCAAACTGCGGCGTACAGACGATAGTAGTTGCATATATGTTATTGTAGCTTAAATAAAGTTCCTAAGTATTTTGATACTATTTTACATTTTTGTCACTGCTTTTTCTGTTTTCAACGATAAAAAAAAAATTTGTTCTGATCACACGTCAACTTATTTGTTTTTCTTACTTGTCCTAGAACTTTACGAACACACCTCGTAACTCAAAAAAGACCAGTTAGTCCATTGGTGGGACCCGTTTTAATCCCAGGGGCATAATTTGAACAATCTTTACAGAGGACCACTAGGTGATGTATTATACCAAATATCAAAGCTCCCAGACCTTGTGATTTTTAAAAAGACGACTTTTTAAGTTTTCCTATACAAATGTATAACTCACTGTAAAATTGATGACTCTCTGGTGGAGCCGCTTTTGACCCTTGGGGCATAATGTGAACATTCTTTGTTAAGGACCACTAGATGGTGTTACATACAAAATATGAAGACTCTACACCTTGTGGTTTTTAAAAGTTTTTTTTTAAATATTTAGGTTGCCATTGAACCAGAGTTCTTCGTGGAATTTAATTATTTTAACAGCTTTGGTAGTTGCAAAGTTTTAACAAATTTGGCCACTTGGTTAAGGATGAGAATTTGTTTTGAAGAATGTTGACGATTGGGCGCACGCATACGCATGGACGATTAACGACTGACAATGGGCCGTCACAAAAGCTCACCCTGAGCACATTGTGCACATGTGAGCTAAAAGTATCTCCAATTACACTTTATTTTCTTATAAACTTTGAAATCAATATACCTTACATCCTCTAGTATTGACTAATGAAAGACAGATGTAAATTCTTGCCAGACGTATGGGCACTAATACTGGTTACATTAAGGCCAGCTAAATGTAAGTTGTTGTCTTTTTCAGAATAAGTTTGGGTTGGTAAGATGTAGCTGAATGTCGCGTTATCACGGGGGAGGGCAATCACGTGACTTCAGAAAAAAAAACACTCGTAATGGCGTCCAAAACCTCTAGGTAAGTTCATTATTTGGTTAAAATATGTTTATAAAGAATGCTCATCTTAACATTGCACATAGTCTATTATATGCGCACAAACTTTTTCTTTCTTACGGTATAAACTCCATTCTTGTACGATTAGTAGTTTTTTAGAACATTCATTAAATTGTGCCGAAATCGCGATTTCAGCCGTGAAAACTCCCACTATTTATTGGCTTGAAATTGACTCAAAAATGTAAGAATCGTTCATTTTGAAAGAAAAAAACAAGCTTCAATATTCATATGTAAGTAAATTCGGCGTACAATTGCCCTTATTTAATTATATAGACAAGCGTTGTTATAAGAAGTGTTATTTTCTAAAGTCATGTGATCCCCGGTCGTTATGACCAAATTGAAGTAATATCGATGAAAATATAGCAAAACAGTCGAAACGATTTGCAATAATCTTCTTTATTTGGTTTATTTAAAGTAGGTGTTATTATTTTGTTATGGTTTCACCTAATACCTATTTTCATATCACATTAAACTGGACGTTTGATTTAAAGCTGTTTTCAGAATTGATTTATGTAAGTCTCAGACTCGTGCCAAATCATTGTATCTTGCCATCGTTCCTGGGTTCACCAGTATTAGCCTCTTCACTGACTGTCATTTGTAAAGATGACCTGTATCAGTATTAATCATCGCCACTAATGTTTTCTGTGTTAATTGGACTCGAACACAAGACCGTCTTTAAGTCCAGCTTTCCTACCGATTTAGCCAACAGGTCGGTTATCATATTTTAAATTAAGGAACACAGCGAAGCAAACAATTAAAAGAATATTTAAATGAAAAAATCAACGAATTCCTGGTAACGAACATTTGCAAAACTGTCGATGGCATATTTATAAAACATCCGAAAAACAATCCATTGAAAATGAAAATAACCCACCTTTTGTTTATACAAAGTCATCTTAAAGCGATGGAAGTAGTAGTACTTTTTGTGTGTCTGATTTCCGTCGTCATTTTCCGCCAGTTGGCTATACTCTTTTTCCGCACGGACACTACAATAAGAACATTTTATTTACTGACAATATCAAGTACAAATGTATAATACTTGCGAGTTGTTCGCTTAAGCATACTTATAGTAAAACAAAGTTGTTCAAGGGAACACAAAAACAGTAACTGTAGTAAACAACTAATAAGACAATCGAGATTTTACTTAGAAATATTTTTTATTTTTGAAAATCTGATATTTCAAACAATTTTTGTTCAAATTGAAAGATGCTATGCCTGTATCTTTTAGGTCAGCATTGTTTACATCTTACATTTTAACCATATTGAAGCAGTGAAACCTACTCCCGTAAATATGAAAAATTACCAAATATAGTTATCCATACATGTAAAACGGTTACAGAAAAAAATGAATTTGTTGAAAATGTGTGGCCCGCAAATTCGGAATTGTTTATTTACGTTTCGACCCATTGCGTCAAAACATTTAAATAGCTTGACTACAATCGTCGCTTTCAGTTAACTCGGTGGTGCAGGGGTAACGCACCCCCTTTTGGTGCGAGAGTTCCGGGTTCAATTCCCGGCTCCGGCAAGGGTTTTTATGTTTGATTTTTTGTGTAATTTTGTTGTTGTTGTGTTTTTACTTTTTGTCCCAAGACACAGTATTTGTAAGAATTTTTTTCCATTTCTTTTGCACTGTTAATTTGTTTAGTATACTTAATATATTGCAAGGTGTGTGACCAATTATAAGGGTATAAAGTTACAGACCTAGCATTTTTTAAGTCAAGATAATAACTTTTTACTTAGTATTTACCCAAATGCTTTAAAAGACTTGTCGGGGTTAAGCAAAAGAACTGTTGGCGTCTTCTCCGTCCCAGGATTCAGATTTATTAATGATATCTGAAAATTGTATAAAGCATTAATTAAAAAACATTCGTCTTCGATATTTATATTTTTAAAACATATAAGAACAAATAACGTTGTGATGATGTATGTTTAAGGTTGGGTCTTACAACGAGAATATACATGTTACAATAACGTTAGAACAACATTATTTTACAGCGTGTCGGCCCTGTTAGCCAAAATGCTGTCAAAACGTGAACATGTTTTATTTGTGTAATGTATGTCACGCCGTACAAACCGTTAATGCCGTGCAATGATAAGTGACCCGCCGGTATTAACACCGGCCTCGATTAAGGTGTTTCATTGCGCAGTACCCAATCATTTTATAAATGCTTTTTCCAATAGTTCTTAATGCAAGCCTGTAAATTGAGTTTTAGACTAATAATTGATCAATTTTCCCTTTCAGTTACACATTTCTGCATAGTTCAAACATTTGGACATGCTTTGTTGTTATTAGCGCAGCCTGTGCATGTTTTATATTAGGAAAATATTCATTTTCACGGAATTTTAGTACAAGCAAGTTGTTATGCATATTTACAGTTTATATGTTTCATTTTTGCTCTTATCACACTAAGCATGGACTACCAGCATGTAATATAATGGCGTTAAACATCATAACAGAGTGCTTTTATAAAACATTTATCTAGTCTTGTATTTCAAAATACCAAGACTATATTGGTTTTGAAAGATTGATCCACTTTATAGAGTTAAGCAAATATGAGCTTAAATGCAAATTGAGTAGCTCATAAATCAAAACACCCTTAGCCAAAAATTGGACATGAGGCACATTATCTGATTAGGGTAACTACAAATGAATTAAGCGTTTGCTTTGGTTCCCGTTTTTTACAATTATATCTACAGTTGGTTGACCGGTTCCGGAGGATTTGCTACTTCCGGAGGATTTCGAGTTTTACTAATGTATGTTCGGTTGGCGGCGAAAAATAGATTGGCCGTAGTATTAGTCAAACGTACATTTTCATTTGTATTGCTTTTCAGGAACAATGATTTACATTATATTAATGAAAAAGAAATTCTAACTGTGTCAGGTACGGTGATTTGACAAGAGTGAGTTGTGTTGAAATACCGCATTCTATTAAAACTCGAGTGACCTACATTTCAAACGTAAATTATATTGCAAATGTTGAATATATGTATAATGGACAATCATAACAGAAAATAATTATAGAAATATCGGCCGGATGAAATTAATAGATTGTCAAAAAAGTGATGTGGAAGAGGCCAGTTCCGGTGGATCATTCACAAGTATTCGTGATTTTTCCTGTTTTTAATAGGCTTTCAAACGCATTGTTTGTTATACTATGAAGGTTGTATTTCTTTTCATTTCTGCTTTAGGTGCACAATGACAACGGTAAAACCACAGCTTTGTTGTGTGGCTGTAGCAGGAATGCAATGCCATCAAAAAGACTGCAAAAGATGCCACAACATTCACCCGCGCAGAAGGAAGCAAAGAAAGTGGCTGCGAAATACAAAAGAGATCTTAATTCTCCTGGTAATCTTCAAAGAATACGAAATGCATAGAAAGACATAGACAATAATAGCTCAGTGAGCAAGGCTACAAAAACATTTCTTAAGTGAAAGCATGATGCGAAGAAGATTATGTGGTGAAGTAACGATAGACAGTCGAAATGGACCATCACCAGTAGTAGAGATTGAAATGGCCAAATTGTTGTCGGAGATGCCAAACAGGAATGGGGTTAGTGCCTTCAGAATGTTTGGGCATTGTGCAAGACATTATCAACAAATAGAAAAGGAAAACGGTATTTACGAATGATATACATGGTACTAAATTGCATGGCCCACAATTATCGTAAAGTCCATAAAAGGAAAGTAATCACTTAAAAATTCTAGAGCCAATGTCACATCCAAGCAGCTGGATGAGTGGCTGGATGAGTGGTTTGATAATTACAAGAAGTTTGTGTCGCAGCTTCATCTTCTTGATCAGCCCGAAAGAATACTCAATGCTGATGAATCCGGTTTTTCTATGGGGAGTAAGCCGTCATCTATGATCGGTTCAACTATGAAGAACTGTCCAAGAAACCCTCAATACCATTGTGGCCAAACGAACAAACGATTAACTGGAATTATTTGTGCAAATGCTGGTGGACACGTTATCACCTATTTTTAGTCTATCCACAGCCTAAACCAACAGCATATGATCCGTTAATTGGAAGTCAAAAAGGAACTGTCATTGGGTACACTGAAACAGGCTGGATGAACAGTAAAACCATCTTGGAATTTCCGAAGCAATTTAATAAACATGTCTGAGCAGAAAGGCCAGTTATACTACTTGTGGACATTCATTAGTAGAATAATGTATTGCATCTGGCCTTGGTTTACTAGCAGAGATAGCACTGGCAGATATTAACAACAATGAAGTAAAGTGTTGTAGTAGAGGTTGTACTTCTAAACCTATTCATGCGAATGAAACACTGTCACCAGTACAGACTGTCGGGTAGTTCCGGGTCACTAACGACAAAACGTCTGACTCAATTGTAATAATCGTTCAAATAAAACAAACATTTATATATTTTGAAAGACACATATCTCTG
>Ga0224511_10003668_pt1 | contig 11218 bp, 5 predicted proteins | sample SF_May12_sed_USG_2_FD_169988 | JGI IMG/M metagenome (GOLD analysis project Ga0224511, IMG submission 169988) | Sediment microbial communities from San Francisco Bay, California, United States - SF_May12_sed_USGS_8_1 | ecosystem: Environmental > Aquatic > Marine > Sediment | place: USA...
ATCAGTCGGCGACGCTTGCCAAGAAGAGTGCAGGAAAGTTAACTGACCGCCGTAAATTACCTATTGAGTGTTGAAACCGACGTACAGCCGATATTAACACCGCTAATGCACCGTTCCGCAAAATTTTAAACTCCGCCCAATGCCGTAGATTTGCTTTGATCTTGTGAAGGCTTGTGAAGGGGTCTTTCTTTTGTGTTTTCTATGTCAGATTGTCACCTGACAATTTAATCTTAATCTATTGGATTAAAATTGACCATGTACTGTTATAAATGATAATGATTGGCATTTGCGGAACGGTCCATGATAGAAACCATGGCGACAGTAAAAACTCATTTCTTTAATCGGCTTAAAATGAAAATTAAAGATATTAAACTGATGAAAGGGAAAGCCTTAATATCTATTGTAGTAAAACCGTAAAAATGTGGAGTATACTGTCAAGTATTCTAGTGTGCATACGTCATGCCGTAATATGGGTTCATTATGTTATAGAATACAACACAAATGAACTACATGTATGAAGCGTCTACCATCGCCGTCTTCAAGTTAAGCATTTTTGCATCTTTTTTTATTGTGATGTCTCCATAGACTTAAGACTAAACACTCATTTCTATTGTTAATTGAGATATTCGGTAAAAATACGTATTTGTATTTAGTATGTAAGGGTCTGAATCATTAGGTTGTATGTGCGTGACAACTTTCCAGTACAATGAAATGTGGAGTATACTGTCAAGTATTCTAGTGTGCAGACGTCATGCCGTAATATGGGTTCATTATGTTATAGAATACAACAAAAATGAACTATGAAGCGTCTACCATCGCCGTCTTAAAGTTAAGCATGTTTGCATCTTTAAACTTAAGACTAAACACTCATTATGTCATCCGAGACGTGCTAAAATAGCAATGAAATGAATGGCTAGTATATGCTTACACGCAGAGCATAACTTTATGAAGCAGATGTAACTTTCGTACGAGATCCGTTACACCTCAGACTAGATTTCCTTTATAAATCTTGATAATATTGAATTAAATATCAATATATTGTAAAGTTCTTCACTTACATTTACCGTAACGTACCTAGACACTTGAAATGACATGGACACGTCTGGAACTGCAGACTAATGAACAGTGGATAATTAATGTAGGCCAAAACAACACATTTACCACTACTTCTATTATATATTAATTGAATATAATTACACCGAGTTAATACTACTGAGATTAATAAGTTAATAACAATTTTAGTAAACTTTATAATCAATTAGGTATGATTTTATTATTTCTAGCGGTGTCTTTTTATACTTGCCATACATGCATGTAAATGTATCATCACATTTATTATGTTTTTATTTGCATGTCGAACAATTCACATCTGAATTGAGCATTGCCAAACTGTTGTAAATGTAAAACAATTCATTTTGTCTGCAAACTGTTCGACGTTTGTGAATTGGTGTGTAAATTATGTACACTAATACAACACTAGACTTTGCATTCTAAAATGTCAATCATGTATGCCTTTCAAGCCAGAAGATACAAGTCTATTCCACCGTTCATGGCTCTGAAATTGCAACATTCATAATGTAAAAAGATACTTAAACGTGTTTGAAATGCAATTCTGCCGTGACCGATGTATATTACTATTAAATCATTTTCTTGGATATGTTTTACTTTCAAACGAACATTCTTTACAAATACGCTTTGAATCCGTAAACCACACTACTACTGCATCCATTTCTCTAACATTACATATATAAATTGAAGAGATGTTTAAAGAAAGCATGTTATAAACAATGTAGACCTGTCAAGGTTAAGGGCACCATGACAAAAAGGTCCGTACAAAAACAAACATACAATATCACAAAATCACGTGAACACCAAGACGCAACAGCCATTCAGAAAAAAACAACTATTTTTGTGTTAAGCTTTAGCATATGAATGTAATTTTTCAATTTCAATTCATCACTCCAATATTCAGATGAGGTTGAGCGCCTTTCATGTCACGGCCGTCATGGATAAGACGTCTGACTTGAGATAATTAAAAAGTGCGAACAAACAAATCAATTTCATAGGACTAGGTTAATGTCCTTTCCCGTTCTAACAAAACATAAAGAAATAAACATGTTGTTTGGTAAGTTCATCTGCTGGCGTCTTACTAATACCCAACCTTAGTTCTTAGCTATTGCCTATTCTTGACGTCTTGGCTACTCTATGGTGATCGCGAGTATACAATAAATACAAATATAATAGACATCATTTCTTTAATGCTATGTGTTTTTGTAATGATAAAATAAAAAGATACAAATATATATCTTAAATATAATTTGCATTTCATAAACCATTAAATGCAAATTAATTTTGTAAAACAAGTGTTTAATCGTTTTCTAGCACTTCTGCCAGCAAAACATCATTATGATATTACGGTAAGTGTTTTGAAAATGTAACGACACTTACAAAATATCAAATATATCTAAAATATAAATATATAAATGACGTGCAAATACAACAAATTGCAAACCGTTTCCTAATTTTGCTAGTATTTCTGACTGCAAAATATCACGCGAGCAAAATGAAAGTGTCAGTCTGTTGAACCTGTTGCAAATAGATCTTCAGTACAAGATTGACGTACTCAAGTAATGCATTTATGTGTGTAACACAAACATGTCACTTAAAATGGACGTGAATGTCATTAGTCATGTAAGAAGCCCTTTACAATGGTATGCTCACACTTTTTACTTATAAAAGCAGAAATAACTGGAATTAACTGAACTGAACATGGATAAAATACATTGCATCAGACACTGTTGTCAAAACATTTTCACGTAAGATATAGTGTTCAAGCACCGGAAGTTGACGCGGAAATCCGTATCCCATGTGCAATAAATAGTTCTCATGTTGTTCTTTGACCTATAAAACAATGGCCTTAAATGATTTCGCCCCATTGCACTTCATACTAGCCACACTCAACCTTTGTTGAAGTAACATAAGCGGACAAAGTTAAAGGTCATCCAACACAGCTACTTTTGTCTGTTCGACACAATTAACAGGTTTTCGTCTAGACATAAACAGCTCGTGTGGGTACGAAAACTTGCGAACATGGTTTCTTTTCGTGTCACGGGACACTGTTTATTTTACCTTAGTCTGTCCTCACAACGTAGGAATGCATCTTATAGGCATGTCAAACTGAGGGTTGTGTATTTATTAGGTACTTAATATGATGCCATAAACACAATTTAAAAAAGGTTTTGAATGGTCATTGTTTAAAAGTTCTTCGTGCAAGATATGATCTAAATGATTATGTTTCGAAATGTTTTGTATTAATGATTAAGAACAAATAAAACGTTTTTGTCATTTTGGAGATATAAATATACAAGAACAATAACAACATGTTTGGATCCGACGAGGGTTGTTCGGAAAGTTTAAAATGGACATTTAAAAGTAAAATGTCAGCGAAGGATTTAAAACCTAACAAATATATGTCAAGTTACATTAAATGATATTATTTGTACGTTTCTCACTCAAATAAAGGTCACTATAGAACTATTTTTACTGCTCAAATGTATATGGAGTTATGTTTTAAGTGATTTTATTTGTTCAACATGGCATTGCTTCAATTATATCACAAAACGGTTATCAAATACTATTTGTTATATCTTCAAATGGGTGATGACATGACCCAACCCCACTAAAAAGCCCTGTCCCAACCCTTAATTGTTGTACTCAACTTATATTATTTTAATCAGGATCAAACAGGCGTTATCACTGCAAAATACTAAAATATGAACATAATGCAACTTCTTAAAAGTCATTATAAGAATATGCATAAACATTGCTTTATTCATTTTGCTTTTATAATTGTGTATTTGACGTGACCATGAAAAAAGAAACTGTCAGGAAAAGTAAAACAGGCATTGCTATCTTTGAAATTATATTGGAATTTAAAAACATAAGAAAAATGTGTTTACATACATTCATTTGCTTCTTTATGGCATACCGTTTTATTTGCGAAATGTACTGTTTTTCCAAAGAATAGTTTTATGTTTAATTTCAGTAAAACAGATGCACACATTTGTTTTACTGAATATGTTTTGTCAATATATTGTCTGTGTTAAATGTAAAATATGTTATGTCACGTATAATTCGCTGCAGAAAAGTGAGGGCTTTCCCTTTCATCAGTTATATTATACAGCGATACCAACGAAATGTTAACATTTTTTTCAGTGGGCCAAAGTACAAAACATCTTTATATGAACATATACCATCAGTCTGGGGCAGTAATTGAGCCTTTTCAGTGCAAAAAAATCGCCATTTCATGAGCTAAAATTGGCCGATGAAATGAGAATGAGTGATCTAACAAGGTGCGCGTCAAAGGGAATTCCGTTATATTTATAAACAGGGAAATCCTTCCAGGACCAGAGGGCTCGCGTATTTGTTTCACATTTTTTCCAAGAACACCAATAAATTTCAATGAAATTCAAAGAAGTATTCTATTAATAATGATTATCTGTGAAATACTGCTGTTTATTTTGTTTAGATTTTGGGAATGAAAATCCACCAAGGCTGGCATAGTAGTTTTCAGCTAGTTGGGTTATACTAGATAGAGGTGAAACTTTACCTTATAGAGACAACTTTTGAAATAGCCTTTTATTGCTGTACACGTCTTTATGCAATCAGAATTTATTGTGGATTTGTGGGATCTACTACATTTGTCAAGGCTTAGAATTGTCGATAAAACAATAAATATTACAACCATTTAACGATAAAAGAAAATTAATATCATATGTCAATAGCAACCTTAAATTGTTCTGTACACACATAATTACATATTTTCGTCCAGAATATAAGAGAATTTCCAAGACAAAATTCTAAATTGACATTATCGCACCAAACAGTTTTAAGTGGATTGTTACCGATAAAAAGACGATCAAATAAGAAGGCAATTTCTAGCAAAATAATTGTTAAAAATCATGTCATAGATAATTCCGATATTTAACTGACATACATCAACGTCAAAACGTGGCAGTAACTTGAGGCTTTTTATGACAACACTATTTCTAAGTATGGAAACATAATCTCTTTGAATTGGTTTGGAATTGATGTGGTATTCATGTTAAAGGTCACACCAATAATCCAATGTTTTATTACATTAATAGCTATAAAATGTTTCTGGCTTATCTACTTGAAAAAAGTAGGTAGATTTATTATCATTGATACAGACTCATTTAATCAAAGTAATAGTCGTGTCATGTGACAGGCCACACGCATAGAAGTGCGATAAGACGTTGCGTGACGTAGAACCAATACATATAATAATTAATCTTGTAGATTAATAAAGGCTTGGGCCATTTTGCCATGGTGGCCTTAAGCTTGACATATCTACACTGTTTACAGCATTCTTTCTTTCAACATTATTTCAATTTTTATTAACTGTTTAAGGATTTCTTTTGAAATAACCATCAAGAGAGACTCATATTATGATGAAATGTCTGACGAAGCTATTAAACTAGTTTAGCAAAATGAAATGTTCACATAGATTGAGTAAAATATTTAAATGGATTGGTATGGATTACCAGTATTATATACAACACAAAACTTTTAAACGTGTGTACACCATCAAAAGAACACTATTTTAGTTTAGCATGTACCTTTAAGAAAACGACCAGCTACACGGACAGCAGCAATATGTATAGGAAACCACTGCCAATATACATGTATACTCAAATACATGAAATAACCGGTTGCGCCGACGCCGACCGTAGGCCTCGTTTTAAGGGGATGCCATGGTCAAGCCCGGCTACATTGGTGTTACAAGCACAACCCTTAATAATTGTCATTAATGCCATTCATGACTGCATGAAAGTACACCAATGTCTCGAAGCAACATTTATATTGGTAGAATTCAAAAATAAATATTTTATTATTTAAATCACTCAAATCTAATGGTCAGTTATATTTTTTTAAACTAAATATCTATATTAAAGTTAACGCTAATATCCTAGGTTTATTAAAAAAATTATCACTCTATTATATTCCTAACCTATATATGATGGCAATACAAGGATTACAGTAAAAATAATACCAATGATATAGCATTCAAAAACGATTGAAGACAATGGGTGGGCAGACTGACATTACATAAAATAGAAATCTTGATGTCCTTTAATTCCATTTGGCCTCTGACAAATGTGACAAAACTCATTAAATAAGACCAAAGCATACGCGAACCACCATTACGAGATTGCCGCGTGTGATGACTTTCCCTTAACGCGGCATGAACAACGAAAATAATAACATACACTGCAAACGTATTAATTTGATTTAAAATCATTTACCACATGTATACCGTACACACTTCAATTCAATGGAAGGCGCTATTTTACTGGCAACACTTTTTCTTAGTTGAATGGATGTTTGTGCAAATGGCTCCATGCAATTGTTTAGTTGTACATCAACGTGAAATATTATATTGACACGAACTGTCTAAAATATGCAATCTTAAATTCTTTTCATTAAAATATTTAAAATAAATATAGTCATGTAATAGAACTGACATAAAATGATTAATTGGAGGCTACTATAACCACGTCCTTGGACACGTGGCTAATCTGTTTAACAAAGTAATCCTTTGTATTTAAAGACATGCGGTTGTTAATCCAAGTATACCTAATCCTTTCATTAGTAAACGTATTATGAATATTTAGGAATGGGAGGTCCAGCGTAATATCCATTGTCATTTAATATTCGATATGCATTTGTTAATGGCTCCTTTTTTGTCCGAGGGCAGTGGTTTTGGCCCGAGCATTGCTAGCTAAAACAACACTTAACGTCTTGTAGTCAGCTTCAATAAAACCAAGGCTGGTGTTTTCCCATGCAGGTTATGCTTCTTGAGGGCTTCCCTATCACCTGTTCGATGTACGTTTGATACAGCATAATACTGTTCTTACCAATTTATTCCATTATAGCATTATCTTGCATTATGGAAAAAACACAATATGTAATTATAACTATAACTGCATGCATAGTAGACAACAATAGTACTTAGCCTTTTAACGAATGCCCTAAGGTAGTTTCCGCTAGCTTATCACCGAATGACTAGTTTTGTGTAATATCGATGAATCCTAAACATATCTATTCACTTTTATAAGCATTCATGACATTATGTAACTTGCCGCAAACAGCCATACATATGACAATACTGCCCGTCAAGGATTGTCTTAAAAACATTTTCATAGTTTTTCCGCTAACAATGACTACGTTTAGAAATCATTTGTCTGAAAAAAAAACATAAGTGTATAATAACTTTTAGAATTATTTAAACATGTCCAAGGTTGTCTGTTCAATTTGTATTATTTCACCATAAATTATAGGACACAATATTACGTAATGCTCGAAAGAGAGCATTTATGTATATATTAGGATTAATCAGCTTGAAGTTAGCAGACCTTGTTATTTGCAACCACTTAATATTGAAGTTGCCTTTTCTATTTGAAACAAAACAGACGATACACAAAAGAAATCACGTCGGTACTGGGCTATACGCGTCTCCATTTAAGTGTCATTATTTGTATTTTATTTGTAAGTGTAATAAAGATAAATAAACACGTTGCTAGTTTATACACTTAATGTAATGGCTTAATTGAAATACAATCGGTATCACATTTTCGACATGGTAAAACCATTTTATTCTTATCATTTCTTATTTGTATTTTTTAAGTAAATTAGAACTAATTTTAAACATTCACGAACAATAAAAAATGACATTCCGTAGTCTAATCTCAGCATTATCAATTTTTTCATACAATGTTTAAAAAAAATCCAATACTAAATTCCTGATTTTTGGACATGTGTAATGTGTTGTTGTTCTGTGTTTTTATTTCTGTCTTTGGAGTAAACGTGTTATTTCGTCTTGGAGCCATAAGTCTTGACAAGGTGATATACATGCATTGTAATATGTCGCAAAGACAAAGTTTGTACATTAGGGTATCTTTTAATGGTACTTGCATACACCCAATAATAATGTAGTTGGTTTGGAAATTCAGGCTTGACGTCTACATGTGTAATAAAATATTCATGAAATAATATGGAACATGTCATTGCTTTTACAATGTGATGAATGACATGTTTTGTTTGAATGCAGTTGAACGCGACGAAAATATGTTAAAATATACAACTGTGTTTTGTTAAACTGATGAAAGCGAAAAACGGTAAAATAATTTGGTAAAATAATTTAAAAAATCGCTCTATTTAAATGGACGTTATGAAAGTTTGAAGTTGTGAACATTTGGCGGCCATGATTGATCAATGGCTTCATTGAGCTTGCTTTCCATATATGGTAATATACTAAATTACGTTTTTTTGTAGTAATTGGAGGAAAAAAAGTGTGTTTGGCATGTGCTTATATATACTTACCTCATGAATAAATGATTTTTGCAAAGAAAGTAAAAATAATTTAGCAAAGTAAATAGCATTTTTTACCATTTTCATATATGGCAAACGAGCTCGCTGACGTCATCAATCCACCATGGCCGCCAATTTATCACATCTTCAAACTATCATAACTTCTGTCTTCATGGACCGATTTTCATTTTTTCTCCAATGACAATAATTTACCAATTGAAAAATAACATGTTTAATGTTGTACCTCAATGATCCCACAACCCCTTTAACACTTACAAAACTGACATATTTTTCTCAATAGGGTAATGGCAATAAGATATTCTGGATGCTTTGAACTAGATTTGAAGCCGCACGAAATACACTTTCCTTACTTAAAGATCCACGAACTTGGCATGTTTTATATATGCAACGTTTACCAATATAAAATAAAATATTCAAAGTGTCCTTCCTCAGTGAAACGTCAGCGCAGTGTGAAAGATAAACACACACTGTTACATTCAATTTGCCTTCCCTTACATATGTGACGGGTGCATGGCGCAAATAGAACATGCCCGTTTGACAACATATTATTTGTCACGTTATCTCAATATTTAATCGCTGTGAAACACAATCCAATTTGCATTACCAAATCAACCAAGTTGTATCTGAATTGTTGAGGTACTTTCCATTAACCTTTGTGTCATAAGTGTGTTCTTTTGTTTGAAATGTGCTTATATTTCAGGTCTTTTTTAAATAGGTACATTTATGTAAAATATAATGTTCTTTCTTTATATAGACTTTTTAAAAATGATTTTGATTTTCTAAATATTTAGATTGTGTGCTTGAAAAGAATTGTATGATGGCGTTTACAAAACTGAGATTATCGTCTCACCAGTTAAGAGTTGAAACTAGGAGATACGCTAGTACTATAACCACACCCCCATAACGGCGACACTGTTTAATTTGTAACACAATTGACGTAGACGATGAGTAACACTTTTTAATTTAAAATATGTACAGGGATATCCATAGAAAATAGATTAAAATATATTATAATGAAAATCCAAGTGTTTAAAAATTCATTGAACAATTTGAGAAAATGTGTTAAATCCTTTTTGCGACCCAATACCAGAAGATAACATAAAGAGACACATAGAATCGAATCAGTGTTAAAACGCATCATACCATGCGGCCACATTAGTTGTAGTGCTATAAGAGAAATATAATTTTACGTTTACTTACAAAAAAGCCTTTTTTGCGAATGCATTTAAATTGAATCTACAGGTATATGATTAAGCCAGATTGTAACGTGTTGATTTTCTATCAATTATGACCCCCATCTCCGATTCATTATTGACTATTGAGTGAGAACACTTTATAATTAATTCCTTACCGAAAATAAATTTCAGGGTCATATATTCTAAGATGTAGTTCACAACTGACATAAGTTACTTATTGTATTCATCATATTCTGATTCCTACCAGTTTAATCTATAGAATTTGATATGAGTGTACAAAAATCGCTTTAGATATGAACGTTCAATACACTGTCAACGCGTAAAAAGCGGGAAACAATCTTGTGTTACATTGGCTGGCGAAGCTTCCCAAGAACAGTGCAGGAAAGTTACCTGACCGCCCATAAATTACCTAAAGAGTGTTGAAACCGGCGTACAGCCGTTATTGGCGTAATCCATTCAAAAAGACACCGCTAATTATGATAGACACCATGGTGACAGTAAAAGCTCATTTCTTCAATCGGCTTAAAATGAAATGAAGATATTAATATATATTGTAGTAAACAAACTATTAGATCTATTGTTAATTGAGATATTCGGTAAAAATACGTATTTGTATTTAGTTTGTAAGGGTCTAAATCATTAGGTTGTCTGTGCGTGACAACTTTCCAGTACAATGAAATATGGAGTATACTGTCAAGTATTCTAGTGTGCAGACGTCATGCCGTAATATGGGTTCATTATGTTATAGAATACAACAAAAATGAACTATGAAGCGTCTACCATCGCCGTCTTAAAGTTTGATGTCTCCATAAACTTAAGACTAAACACTCATTATGTCATCCGAGACGTGCTAAAATAGCAATGAAATGAATGGTTTACACACAGAGCATAACTTTATGAAGCAGATGTACGAGATCCGTTACACCTCAGACTAGATTTCCATTATAAATCTTGATAATATTGAATTAAATATCAATATATTGTAATTAAGTGCTTGACTTACATTTACCGTAACGTACCTAGACACTTGAAATGACATGGACACGTCTGGAACTGCAGACTAATCAACAGTGAATAATTAAAGTGTGCCAAACAACAAATTTACGACTATCTCTATTATATTTTAATTGAATATAATTACACCGAGATAATACTACTAAGAGCGTATCTCTCTAGTTAATAACAATTTTAGTAAACTTTATAATCAATTAGGTATGGTTTTATTATTTCTAGCGGTGTCTTTTTATACTTGCCATACATGCATGTAAATGTATCATCAAATGCATGATGTTTTTGTTTTGCATGTCGAACAATTAACATCTGAATTGAGCATTGCCAAACTGCTGTTAATGTAAAACAATTCATTATGTCTTCAAACGGTTCGACGTTTGTGAATTGGTGTGTAAATTATGTAGAAATACAACACTAGACCTTACATTCTAACATGTCAATCATGTATGTCTTTCACGCCAGAAGATACAAGTCTATTCCACCGTTTATGACTCTGACAATACAACACTCATAATGTAAAATGATACTAAAACATGTTGGTTTTTGTACGGGCCATTTTGTCTTAGTGCCCTTAAACTTGACATGTCTACATTGTTTAC
>Ga0224511_10003669_pt1 | contig 11218 bp, 8 predicted proteins | sample SF_May12_sed_USG_2_FD_169988 | JGI IMG/M metagenome (GOLD analysis project Ga0224511, IMG submission 169988) | Sediment microbial communities from San Francisco Bay, California, United States - SF_May12_sed_USGS_8_1 | ecosystem: Environmental > Aquatic > Marine > Sediment | place: USA...
GAGATATTCCATGCCAACATTCACTGAAACTGCAAAGGCAACAAAGAAGAAAAAAGAGATCAAGCTCGTCGGTATCGATATGTACATCATCACCGAAAAGGGCATTCCGAAGTTCGACGACATCGGACCGTTCAAGTGTGAATTCATTTCGAACCGCGGCACGAAAGTCTGGCCTGGCTTCGTCAGTCCGGATCTGCTGCAGGTCAATTGGTATCGATGCCGGTTCATGGCGACCAAAGATGTGCAGGACGCGGACGTCAATACGTTCCTGGCCGCTCTCACCCAAAAAGGATGGTGGTGGTCAGCGGCTCAGAAGTTGTGGAACTACGACGGCGAACCGGGATTCAGTAAAGCCTATTAGCAATTACAGCACACGGTGGGCGCGCAAGCGCCCACCGTGCTCTTGCGCGCAGACCACGGAATAGAGGTGCATGATGGGACTCACGGCCGATGAGAACGTCAGCGTCGCCACGGAGAATTCCGGCACAACGACGCCGGCCAAGGAGACCCAGCCCTCCATTCCTGTACAACAAGACGACCGGCTCACACTCTTGATCGAACAGCGTGACGCATTCATTCAAAATCGATTCAGCACCACACTGGAAGATCCACTCACCGGCAAGAGGATTCGCTCGTAGCGCCTCTCTAAGGAGCGCAGTCATGATTGGCACCGGCTTCAATCACGCGGAAGTCGAATATGCCGTGACGCTTGCCGTCTTGAACTTTCAGACGGAGTTCATGAAGTCTCCCTATTCGCGTGTCCAGGTTCAGGTATTTGACGAACTCATTGAGGTCACTCTGACCAGGAGCGCTCCGATTCCCGCCGAGGAAGAACTCGCAAAATCTCCAGGAGGACATGCGCTGCTTCGTCAATTTCATCAGGCGTTGTTCGATTCTTGCCGTGATTTGCTGCGGGAAAGGATCGAGCGCGCAATCGGAGCGAAGATTCAAAGCATCGTCAATGACTTCGACCTGACGGCAGGGAAAAGCACACTCCTCATCAGAGGAATACATACCACCGGAGCATTCTGAGCTTCGTCGCAGGAAACCGCTACGCCTCAGAATCCCCGTGTGAAAAGTCTCCGGCGCGCCGTTCCGCAAGCACGGCCGCAGCGAGCGAAACCACACAGACTGAGGCCGAGGTTAAGGCCGAGTGGGGATGCGCTCAACCTGAGCCTCAACCTTGGCCTTCATGACGCTGGCGGATTTTTTCAGCGTCCTGCTAACGCAGCGGCGGTTTCCTTGTCCAAGCGCTTGACCTTCCCCTGGCCGTCGGTAGAGGCCAGCCTGGCCGAGCCGGTCACAATCACCCGTCCGCTGGTTTTTTCCGTAATGACATGTTCGAACGTGAACGAGGCGGCGCCTGAATCGGCAACCGTCGTCTCAATCACCAAGGTGTCACCATACCGGGCCGGCGAGCGATAGTTGAGCTCCGCATGCACCACCACGAAGACCGTACCCTGCTCCATCAACGCGGCAACCGACCGGCCACGCGACTCCAGATACTCGGTCCGCGCCCGCTCGAAATATTTGAGGTAATTCGCGTAGTAGACCACCCCGCCGCAGTCGGTATCTTCGTAGTAGATCTTTATTTCCAATCTTCGACGCGCCTCCGGGCTAAACATCGCTTGTTACAGTAAGGGCAGAATCTGATCCCGCTGTGTCCTCGCATTCCATGAACAGGACGCGCGATTCTAGCAGATGCGTACGATGGATGGCATTTCTTCTTGTTCCCACCGATGGGCTCACAGACAGCCCCGCACTCAGCGTTACGGGAAGCATAAGACGATCAGATTGAAATCGGAAAGTACAATCGGACGAATTAGCGCAGCTGACTATTAGAGGGAACCAATTGTCGCGCATAAGAGATTGGGCGCATTGGCCGCGGTCTTGCCTCCCCGATTCCTGCCATCTGCTATGCTTTACTACATATTTCCTGCTTCCTTGGAGGGTCTTCCATGAGTCTTCGCTCAATTCTTCATGCCTTCACAATTCTTGCGGTACTGCTTTCCAGTCAATGGAGCGTTTCAGCCGCATCAGACAATCTCCAACAATTGAACGCATCGTGTGAAGATGGGACCGCGACGGCATGCCTGACTCTTGGGGAGTGGTATTTGAAAGGAGACGGAGGTCAACCGGATGCCGCTCTAGCCGTCACGCTGTTCAGAAAAGCCTGTGACGGCGGGAATAGTAGCGGATGCACGAAGCTTGGAGTGATGTATGCGAGAGGGACCGGCATCACACGAGACTTTGCTCAAGCCATCACACTCTTCAGAAAGGGCTGTATCCACGGAGATGGGCACGGGTGCAGCAACCTTGGCGGGATCTATGCGACTGGCACCACAGTTACACAAGACTTTGTGCAAGCCGTTACGTTCCTCAAGAAGGGCTGTGACATAGGAGATGCCTTAGGCTGCAATAACCTTGGCGCGATGTATGCCAATGGCATTGGGGTTGCGCAAGACTCTGAGCACGCCATCGTGCTCCTCAGAAAAGCCTGCGACGGTGGCTATCCGGATGGCTGCATGTATCTTAGCACCCTATATGCCAACGGTACGGGAGTTACACAAAACCGGGATCAGGCCACCACCCTGCTGAACCGAGCTGTGCCGCTCTACAGAAAATCCTGCGACGGTGGAGACATGGCCGGCTGCAGCGGCCTTGGCTGGATGTATGCGAAGGGCATCGGCGTGGCACAAGGCGCAGGACAAGCCGCCGCTCTTCTCAGAAAATCCTGTGACGGAGGGAGAGCGGACGCATGTAGGCACCTCGGTGCGCTCTATGCCAGCGGTCCTACCGACATACGGGATCAGGATCAAGCCGCCGCCCTGTTCAGTCGGGCCTTCGCTCTATATCGGAAAGACTGTGACGATGGAATCACGTTCAGGTGCACCAACCTCGGCGAGATGTATGTCACTGGTACCGGAGTCGGACAAGACGTGGCGCAAGCCGTGACTCTGTTTAGAAAAGCCTGTGACGGTGGCCATCCAGATGGGTGTAACAAGCTGGGCGGAATGTATGTCAAAGGCACTGGAGTCGCTCAAGACGAGGGGCAAGCCGTCGTTCTATTCGGGAAGGGCTGTAGCGGTGGGCATGCAGAAAGTTGTGTCAGCCTTGGCGCGCTATATAGCAAAGGAGCCAGTGTGAACCGCGATCACCATCAAGCCGTCTCCTTATTTAGGAAGGGTTGTGAGAGGGGAGTTGCGTTCGGATGTTACAACCTCGGCGTAATGTATAAAGATGGCACTGGCGTCACTCGCGATTTTGGTCAAACCGCGACCCTGTTTAGAAAAGCCTGTGACGGTGGCCATCCAGATGGGTGTACCAACCTCGGCAGGATGTATATCCATGGTACTGGGGTTGCACAAGACGTAGGGCAGGCCGCAACTCTGTACAGAAAAGCCTGCGACGGCGGAAGTATGGATGGCTGCAGCTATCTTGGCGGGATGTATTCTGAGGGAATTGGAGTCCCACAAGACGCCGGACAAGCCGTGATCCTCGCCAAGAAGGGGTGCGATGGCGGGAGTACCGCTGGTTGCAGCAACCTTGGCGGGATGTATTTCGAAGGAATTGGAGTGGCACAAGACGCGGGACAAGCCGCCAGCCTCTATCAAAAAGCCTGCGACGGAGGAGACATGACTGGCTGCAGCAACCTTGGCGGGATGCATGTCAAGGGTGCCGGGGTGGCACAAGACTTGGGGCAAGCCGCGACCCTGTTCAGGAAAGCGTGTGACGGTGGCCATGCAACTGGCTGCCGCCCCCTCGGCTGGATGTATGCGGAAGGGATTGGGGTCTCACAAGACTTTGGACAAGCCGTGACCCTGTACAGAAAAGCCTGTGACGAGGGGGACATGGATGGCTGCAGTTTCCTTGGCGGGATGTATTGGAAAGGGACTGGAGTCGCACAAGACAAGGGGCAAGCCGCAACGCTGTACAGAAAAGCGTGTGATGGTGGCCATGCACAGGGCTGCAATGACCTCGGCGGGATGTATATCTATGGCCTCGGCGTCGCCAAAGATGCAGGGCAGGCCGTGCCTCTATACAGAAAAGCGTGTGACGGTGGGAGCATGGAGGGCTGCAGCAACCTGGGCTGGATGTATTCCGAGGGCATTGGCGTTGGACAAGACGAAGAGCAAGCCATGCCTCTGTACAGAAAAGCCTGCGACGGCGGGAGCATGAAGGGCTGCACCAACCTCGGCTTGATGTATGAAAAAGGAACTGGAGTCGCGCAAGACGCGGAACAAGCCGTGATCTTCTACCGGAAAGCCTGTGACGGCAAAAACGTAGGAGGCTGTACCAATCTCGGCATGGCTTATGAAACTGGTTTTGGTGTGAAGCAAGATGAGGCTGAAGCCCTCACGTATTACGGCAAGGCTTGTGACCTGAAAGACCAACGTGGCTGTGACAATTACGCAAAGCTGAAGGAAGGCAGACCGTGAGGTGATCGTTCTTCACGACCAATAGAAGTTCACAACTTTCCGAACCGATATTTGCTCCCTCCCCATCACCACAAACTGTCGATATGACAAAGAGCACTCTTCGCGCAATTCACGCACTTCCTCCCGTTTGCTGAACAACCTGTTCCTACGCCGCAATCGCCCCGTTGAGCGCGCATGATTCTGTCGCGGCGAGTTTTCTCTTCTTGCTCCGAGCGGAGACTACATACCCATCGCGTTGCCGTGTCATCCCCATCATGCCGTCCACGGCACGCGCCAAGGCGCAAATCTCCGAGGGGGTCATGGCCAACGGATCTTCACGCCCTTCTTTCTGTTCTCCTTGAAACATGAGATTCCGTCGCGACGTCTTCTGGCCAGAGACATCCTCGGTTCCCAACCTGTCGCTCTCGAATGTCAGCTTGTACCGCAAGGATGGTTTCTTGTTGATCCAATCGTTCCCGCCCTTCGTGATAGATCGGGCCATGTCGATCAGACTCTCTCTTGGTGTCCGCAGCTTCCCATTGAGTACTTTCGGCAACGGCCTCACCTGCACTTGACGGGGATCATGCTTCCACACCAACTTGAGCTGCCGCTCAAAGTCTGCAATACGGCCTGGGCGAGTCGCCTCAACAATCCCATGAAAATGGATCAAGAAATAGACCGGCATGCCCTGGTCCCGTTTCGGGAGACGCTTCTCCAGTGAGTCACACAATGCGAGCTTTCGTCCTTCCGAGTCAGATCGATCAGTACGCCGGCGCATCATTGTAAACGACACCACCTCCACCTCAACCGTGCCCAAACACCAGAGCCCCCGGCACCCTTCAATGACCGTTCGGAGTTGATCCTTGAGGGCACGGATCTGTTTCAATGCCCTCGTCACATCCAACACCTCCAAGCCATGCCGCACCGTGACAGAACGGAACCAGTCATGCGCGGTAATGGCGCGGGGATTCACAATCATTCCATACTGCTTATTGATTCTCGAAAGATCTTGTTGCTGCCGCTGAACCGACCGCTCCACCTGTACCAATTGCTTCAGATACCGTTGGGCAAGTTTGTTGGCGTGCAGCTGATGGACTTCCGGGGAAAGTAGCGTGCGCCCCAACAAATGATGCAACCCATCTGAGGCCAGCGCCGTCCGCAATCGCACGTCGTGCGGCGTCCCATAATTGAACCGTCGCATTTGATGGTCTTCCTGCAACGCAGCGATTATTCGTGCCGAATCCCTTGCCATACGCGGTCGGAATTCTGAGCTCATATAGCCTCCTAGACTCAACAGGCTCGCCTAGGATAACAGGACAACGGCTTGATCCCGAAGAGATTCCGATTTTAGACATCCGCCTGCGGTACAGGGATATACTGGCGACGTGGAGCCGGAGCCCCATGGCGTGACGGCTATGATTTTCTGAAAAGCGGGTGAATCTCAGAACGGTAATGGGATACCCGTCACAGACCGCACGTCACGACAGATCGAGTTTGGGGAATGTCGGCAGTGAACTGGCAGATACACCCGAGAGCTTGATGACCACATCGTAGAGTTGCTGCACACGTTCGCCTTTGATGGGTTCAAAGCCATGACCGAGCACGGCATGGTTGGCCGCATCGAGCAGCGGTTTCATCGTCGGCCATTCGCGCAGAAAGGTCTGGCCGAGTTGGTCCCCTAATCCGGCCAACACGCGAAACTGCGCCTGTACCGGCAATTTGTACTTGCCGTCGATGTCTTCCAGATAGCAGGTGCGGCAGGTCTCTTGAAGAACTTCCGGGAGCCGCTCGGGCTGCACATCCCAACTTTTGATTTTGTGCTGTTTGAAGAGTTGCCGCTGGGCACAGGCTTCTAGGGCGCGAAGGAGTACGATCATCGCCACTTCTGAGTCGCGCCCGGCATGGAGCCGACGGCTCGCTTGGGCCAGAAGATCCAGCAACAGAAACTCCTTCACATCCGCCGGATCAAGCACAAGCCGCTCCAAAAACCCCGCATTGGCCTTCATGCCCGTAATCGCCTGTTTCAGACCAGGCGGCCCGCCCCATAGAGCCGCCATCTCCAGCGCCTTCACCGCCCCCTTCAATTTCTCCCAGGCCTGGCGATAGTGAAACCGCTCCCAGAAATTGTAGCCTTCGGCCATATCGGCCAAGGCGCGGTACAGCGGCTTTCCACCGCCGCTCACCCGCATTTCCACATCGCGAAACAGTTTGGCCGCGGCCGAAAAGTCGCCTCTATTGAAGAGCTCACACCCCTCTCGGCGGGAGACCGCCGCCGCTTCATCCCAGGGATTGCCTTGCGTCCAGACCACCGCCCGTCCATCCAGGTCGATGAGTTCATCGTCCGACCCTTCCGGCGCCGGCACCAGCGAAACCACCCGCGAACTCCATGGCAATGCTGCCACGGTCAAGGCGCCGGCCATCGCCGGTGTCGCACCGGTCATATCAACGACCAACTCGCCCGGCTGCACCTCCCACGTGCGCAACAGCTCGGGCAACGAGCGGGCAAGGGTCTGATGGCAACCGGCAAACTCCTGGGTCTTCTCCACCACAATCCAATCCCAGCGCCGCGGCATCCGTTCGATCTTCGGCTGCACCATCGACTCGACCAACGCCTTGCCGGCCTCCGGCAGCACGAAACAGAGCATGTCGGGATTGAGCCGGTTGATCGAATAGACCGCCGCCGCCGGTTGATCCACCAGCGCGATGACGAGAGCCTTGACGGGTTGATCCTGAGCCATGACCAGCGGACTATAGCATCGACCTCGCAGACGTTCAATTCACTGTTTTCAAAAGGCGTTCTGCTTGACCCCCTGCCTAATAACGCCTAGCCTGGATAATTCACGACTCGTGACATAAAAAAGCCATCGAGACTCCCATCTGTGCTATAGGAGCGGTGTTCAGGCGCTTCGCTAGCTCGAGACGAGGAGGCCCGATGGCGACAGACTGTATACCGCAAGTGACGTTCAAATTCTACGACCACCTGAAGCCGGTGGTGGCGCGCTTTGATCAGACGCAGGCCAGTACCGATGGCGGGGCGGTGTTGCTCAAGGCGCTGGATGAGCAGCTCCAGTTGACCGATCGGTTGGCCGGGGGTCTGGTCGACCGCCGGGATCCCGACAAGATCCGCCATCCACTCCGCGATCTGCTGCGACAACGGATCTTCGGCCTGGCCTGTGGCTACGAGGATGCGAACGACGCCGCCCGGCTGGCGGACGATCCGTTGCACAAACTGGCCGTGGGACGCGATCCGGTGACGGGCGCCGCCCTGGCCTCGCAGCCCACCCTGTCGCGCTTTGAGAACGCGGTGAGCCCGTGGACCTTGGCACGGATGGGCCGGACCCTGGCGGCGACGGTGATCGCCCACCATCGGGCGCGGCTCAAGGGCCGGGCCCAGCGCATCACGATTGACCTCGACCCCACCGATGATCCCACCCATGGGCAGCAGGCGTTCACCTTCTTCAATGGACACTATGACACCTGGTGCTATCTGCCCTTGGTGGCCACGCTGACCTTCAATGATGAAGCGGAGCAGTATCTGGTGGCGATCGTGCTGCGGCCCGGCAACAGTCCGGCGACGCGGGGCGCCCACGGTCTGCTGCGTACGCTGGTCCGGCACCTGCGCCGAACATTTCCCGGCGCGGCCCTCCGAGTCCGGGTTGATGGCGGGTTCGCGGGGAACGAGTGGCTCGACGTGTTGGAGAAGCACCGGGGCGAGTATGTCGTGGGGCTGGCGAACAACGCGCGGCTGGTGCGGCGTGCAGGGCGGCTCTTGGGCGAGGCCTATGGCCTGTCCAAGTACAGTGGCCGCACCGAGCACGTCTACGGGGAGACCGGCTACGCCGCCCGGAGCTGGCCGCATCGTCGCCGGGTGATCATCAAGGCCGAAGTCGTGCGGCTGCCTGGGCGGGATCCCAAATGCAATCCCCGCTTCGTCGTGACCAATCTTGATGACACGCCGGCCACGGTGTACGCGTTCTACTGTCAGCGCGGCGAGATGGAGAACCGCCTCAAAGAGTTGCACCACGGCCTGGCGTTGGGTCGGACGAGTTGTTCGCGGTTCTGGGCCAATCAATTCCGGGTGCTACTCACCACCGCGGCCTATGTGCTGCTCCAGGAATTGCGCCGTCAGGCTCACGGCACTGACTGCGCCCGCGCGCAGGTGTCCACCCTGCGGGAACGGCTGCTGAAACTGGCGGTGTGGGTGGAACGATCCGTCCGTCGGCTGGTCATGCATCTGCCTCAATGCGCGCCGTGGGGCGACACCTGGCGCCGTGGGGCGGTCGCGGTTGGCGCTACACCAGGCTAACGCGGGATCATGCCGTGTCACAATCTGCATCCTTACAGATGGAGTGCGGCAGGGTCTGTCCGAAAAAGCCGCCTCCCGGTGTCCGCCCATGATGGTCACGGTACACCAGGCATGCTCACCCTTCATCGCACTCCAATCGGACACCGGCCAGCACAGGCGGGGGCTCACATGCTCGGTCCAATCGCATGAAACTGATTATTGACCACCATCATGAATAATCCCGGCTAGAGAGCTGGTTGTTATCTCATTTGGCGAGCTCGATGATCAGTCTTGGAGTCCTCTGTCATTTCGAACGGAGTGAGACATCTTCCGATAGGGGATGCAGCGGGAATTTTTCCCATTGGTTGAAATGACCTGCAGGTGAACAGCTCTTTTTCTCCTACGTGTTTCAAGTGTAGTCGATTCAGAATCCCTCTCATTGTTGCCGGCAATCGTTGTAGGGGGAAGTTCTTGTGATGCGAGATTGTATTTGGCGAGAAAGCCAAGAAGTTACCCCATTCCTTCGTGCCTTCAGACAGAGATAAAAGGTGAAAAAGAGATGACAGGGCATCACATTCGCGTATCCTCGTAGCAGGATTTCCTTAGACAGCTGTCGAGTATGGCTCATGCCTCAAGGACTGAGAAGAGCGCTCTCGATCCATAGATCCAATCCATAGACCCTAGTGGGGCAGTCTTGACTGATTGCTCGACATGGGACTCACGGGATTCACGTGAACAGCAAACTTAATGCACGCGATGGAGACCTGAAGGGTGTGACCAGTCTCAGGCTGACGGGGTTAATAATCTTTACCGCCTTCGGCCTGACGAGTTGTGCGATTCAACCGATCCAGTTGACGACGGAAGAAATACAGTCTCGTATCACAGAAGATCGGGCAATTCTCACAACAGGTCAAGAGCCCCTCTCGGGGCCGATGGATCTCTATGAGGCGATGGCCCGAGCACTTAAGTATAACCTCGAGGCTCGCGTCGAGCTGATGCACAAGATGCTGGCGCAGACGCAGCTGGACTTGTCGCATTATGCCATGCTGCCCAGGCTTGCGGCGAATGCGGGATTCGATGGCCGGAGTAATTATACCGGCGGCCTTGCGCAGTCTCTCTTGACGGGGCGGCAGGTATTGGAACCGTTCACATCCGCCGAGAAGAACATCTTCTCGGCCGATCTGTCATTGAGTTGGAATGTGCTGGATTTCGGACTGTCCTACATCAGGGCGAAGCAGGCGGCGGACGATGTCTTGATCGCCGACGAAGAACGACGGCGCGTGGCGAACCGTGTGATGCAAGATGTGCGGGCGGCTTATTGGCGGGCCGTCAGTGCGGAACGAATTCTTCCCTCCCTCAAACAACTGGACGAATGGGTCAAGACCGCACTCGAAAAAGCCCAGGCCGTTCAAGACCAAAAGCTCAGCGCGCCGCTGGTTCCGTTGCAGTACAAACTCGACCTCCTCAATACGCAACGATACATCCAACAACTGTATCGAGAGCTTAATACGGCGAAACTGCAATTGGCGGCATTGATCAATTTGCCACCCGGGCAGGAGGACGACTTGGTCTTGATGGTCCCGGAGCGGGAGGCGCATGCCATACAGCTTCCTTCAGATATGGGGGGCCTGGAGGACCGGGCGCTCGAAGCGCGTCCTGAACTGCGGATGATCGATTACCGGCGTCGGATCAACGCGCATGAGGCCAAGGCCGCGATCCTCGAGATGATGCCAAGCCTGAATTTGGTGATCGGCGAGAATTACAGCAGCAACAAATTTCTGTTCAATAATCATTGGGCGGCTTATGCCGCACGGGCGAGCTGGAACTTGCTGAGCCTGATTCGGTATCCGGCTCGTGCCAAAACCATCGAGGCGCAGGACAAGGTGCTGCATACCCAAAGTCTCGCGCTGGCCATGGCGGTTATGTCGCAAGTGCACGTCAGCGTCGCCCAGGTTGCGCATGCGAAGAGGGAAGTCTCGACGGCGATGCTGTACTACGATACGCAATCGCAAATTACCGAGCAGACGCGTCTAGCATGGAAGACGGCCCGCTCAAGCGAGCAGGCGTTGCTGCGTGAGCGCGTCGCCCAGGTGGCGGCACAGCTTCGGTACGATGCCGTGGAAGCGGAACTGCAAACCTCCTGGGCGTCGCTCTTGGCGGCCATCGGGGAAGATGTGTTGCCAAGGGATTTGACGACGGAACAGAGTCTTTCCGATCTGGCCCTTCAGCTGCGTATCAGGTGGGACAAAAGCAAGGAGTCCGTTAGGTGACGACATTCAGGATATTTTCAATGAGCCGCGCATGCTCTTGCGTCTGTCTTTTGGCCCTGGCACTGCCGGTGCAAGCCGTTGCCAAGCAGGACATTCAGCCTGTGAGTAGTGCGGCGGAGTTGAGTACGATCCGAGGAGTGGTGAAGGCAACGGCCCAGGCTACCTTGGCCAGCCAGGTGCAGGGGCGGATCAGCCGGCTTCCCTTCAAAGAGGGGCAACGGTTTAAAAAAGGAGCCGTCTTGGTG
>Ga0224511_10003670_pt1 | contig 11218 bp, 8 predicted proteins | sample SF_May12_sed_USG_2_FD_169988 | JGI IMG/M metagenome (GOLD analysis project Ga0224511, IMG submission 169988) | Sediment microbial communities from San Francisco Bay, California, United States - SF_May12_sed_USGS_8_1 | ecosystem: Environmental > Aquatic > Marine > Sediment | place: USA...
ATATGTATATACATTGGCTTTAGAGAGCCTAAGATGGGAAGATGAAGGGCTTTACCCAGTGGTGAACACAACAGGCTCAAGTCAGATATCGGATATCTTTGTCCTATCGAGTTTAGCGTTTAGAAGAATTTGACCATTCCTAGGGATCTCAGCGATACGCTTTCATGTATAGCTCATGCGAACTTGTATGGATCCAACCCAATCTTGAATTCGGTGGCCTAGCAGGAACTTTGATATGAATAACAAAGAAAGTTATAAGAAATATTTGAAGAGGAAGAGTTGACAGCAGTATTGAAACACTTTAGAAGGTAACAGAGAGAAGGAGAAAAGGTTCAGATAAAAGTGATTTCCAATGGGATGGAAGAAATGAACAGTATGAATGCGTACATATATAAATGAATGCATACACATATAAGATAGTGCTACATACCCAGTCATATGCTATAGGCTAGAAGTATATAAGGCGTGAATCCATTAGGTTTCCTTAACGGGAGTTCACATTAAGCCAATCCCGCTGAACCTTCATTCATTGGGTACCAGACAGGACCCAGTAGGGCTGTAAAGCTGGGAAGTGACCAGAAGGGGGCCTATGTCGATATGGAATTGGTACCTTTAGAAGAGGAAGACTGACGCGAACTCTCACAGGCCTTTCTTCATGAGTAGTCAAAAAAATCTGCACATCAAAATGAAAATCCTTTCTCGTGGCAGCATTTTGCTGGAAGAAGATTGTGAATTCCGTTCCGACGGCATCCACAGAACCTGTAATTATTTTATTTTTTCTTTGGCAGTGGACGCGATCGGGGTCAACCAAATAGTGGCGTGAACATTTGAGATTTGGTGCAATTAGCTACACAAAATGTGGCAAAGCAAGACAACAGCGCAACAGCGTGTGGATAAAAAGTCTGACGAACAAGGCTCATAATCCGAGGCGTTAGACCAGGCTAAAGCTCACATAATTACAGCTAGGTACAACACCCCCACTTGTGTTAGCGCGATCTACCAAGGTTTCATGAGGTCTTATGCATGATTCACTCTAATTAATTGCTTTTCATTGTTCCGTGTCAGTTAGTCAACCATTCTCCTCCAACGTGTGACACTGATGAGGTGAATCCATCAGATCATCAATCTAGTCATAAAATTATGACATTTGTCACATGGAAGGTGCAAGCACAGTTACACGCTCGAGGAAGCTTACAAGGCAGGCACCGGAAGCGGCTATACCATTCAATGACTTACGGATCTGCGGATTTGAATCTATGCGAGTGATAACATAATGAAATATCTCCTGTCAGAGTTCAATGGATAACACATCATGGAGCTATTGGTCATCATACAAATTCTAGTAGACCGTTTGAGTTCTTAGAAAGGGAGACCCGATACATATATGCAACTAATATGATATTTGAATTGAACAGATACATATTTCTGTCAACTAGTAAAGTGCTTTCAGTTACAAGGACACACATGATCAAATGGAAATGGAAGGCTCTAAATATTCGCGGTGAACTGAAATGGCCTTGAATAAAGCTACTGATTATTCTGAGAGCGCTATATCATTATATAATAGATAACCTTAGGTCAGTGTCCTTACCTTGAATGGTTAAATTCTTTAAATTGGGTTCAAATTGCAGAATACTCATGCACAACGCTGCCTGGGACATGAGAGCAGATAAATTGCTTTATCCAAGTAAGGAATTATGTGCATAATTGTGTTTAATTAGTGCAATATTCAAAATTAATTCTATGAAAAGATGGGTGATATCACGCCATCATAGAAGTGTTGGTTCAACACTAATCGAGTCACCAGGTCTATAGAATTAGTCATTGGCAAATCACACACCAAATATTCACCAAAGATTTTAACAGCAGTGTGAGATGGCACTTACTTGGTCCACGCTGCGCGGAGCTCAGGGCCGCTAGAGAGGCTACTATTAATAGGCCACACAACTTCATCATTCCTAAAGAAGAAATGACACTACATAGATCATGATTTTGATGAATTGGACATATACAGGTGAAATTTCAATCAGATCGCCTTGTACCCTGACTTTTCAGTTGGAGAACAGAGGCTCAACCTTTAAGCTATGGGAGGGGACAGGATGCATTGAAAGCATTACCGACCGGGTGGTAAGACTAGGATCTATTACAGGAGCACAAATATCCTTTTTATTCTCTGGGATAACCTGGTTACCCTCCCAAGCGATGGAACCATATGTAAGACGAGGGACAATTTTATATTTTGAGCTATCCTTGGTGATCACCCTGAAGTCATTATCATCTAAATGGTGCTGGTGGTGCCAAACTCACTCAATCGCTGATATGTTATAATCATAGCAACATTGACTCATTTCTCATCTATTTTTTATTAAGTACACAATATTTTGCAACCACAGCGAGCATTACATGGAACTATAGGATCATAATATAAATTGGCGCATAAGGCCATCTTGAGTGCACCTCGATCTTAGCAACAATACACTTACCTCAAGTTAATCCTTGTACATATAACCTATCTACACTCAGCAATCTTGCTACTATTCAAAGAATACGCGGATATTCACTCAACCAGAATCTGCTTTAAACTGCAGTTTGTCTCCAGCCAGCTGGCCTTTAAATACTCGTAACCATGACAACTACGTATAAGCCAAGATATGCTGGTACCGTTATATGGAGACACTCATGGACCATTGACTGAAAAATAACACGTGGAAAAGACCGCAGACCTAGCCGCAAGGGTTCGATGGATTCAGAGATGACCGCAGTTAGTCAGCACAGTAAGCAATAGACACACTGCACCAACGAGGAACAACGCCTGCGAAATGTTCCGGGTTTTAAGTGCACAGGTGTTTGAAGAGTCTACCGAACCCAAAGTGTGGCATATATATGATGGTATCACGGGCCTAAAGTACCAGGATCCAAATGGTATGGAGAGTGCAAAGCGGTAAATAGGGACAAGTCTGGTATCATTAGCTAGCAGACGATAAACACGCTGTCTGGCATGAACCTAATGATGCCTTGCTCTCTAAAAGGGATCTTAGAGCTAACAATGCATGGAACTGGACATTAGTGCCGTGACAGCTGAGAATACTCCCGATGGGTGTTATGCTGACATAGAATTCTGTATAATGGGTTCACTGATTTATGAAGCCCGAATTCATGTGTCTGATCTGGACAGTGACCACTGAATGATGCTGGTGCATTCAGAATTTCGCAAAAGCTTGGTCACAGAGTGACATTTCAAAAATCAGACAAGCAGCATGATTGAGTAAATAGACTGTATAGGAATATATAGCTTTTAATTAAAATTCCCGACAACCGTACAGATAATCTTTATGAGAAAATAAAGTCTAACAAACCAACAACCAATGTAAAAATAAGTCTGAATGATATATTGAGCGGTTGTATTTACAGTCACTGAGTAGGCTTTGTAGTAGGCGGTGTCATGCACCTTGGCAATGGTATGAGATTCAGCTGGGAGACAAACAATCCATCATCTGACTATCAGTCAGCTCGTCTTGAGAGTCAGTGGCCTCGGGGGATGTGGAAGGAGCGGAAGCTGGTAATTGGACGGTTGTCTGAACAGAGGCAGCTGATGGGACTACCCGCGGAGACGATGCAGCTGATTGAGTTTCTGGGTAAACAGAGGTTTGGATCCTGCTAGTATTGGCACTAGGACTAGGTGCGCTGCAATTAACGGGATCAGCTGACAGGTAGTCATGGTGGCGTGATGGTTCCGCAAAAAAACGCGTTGCAAACGGAAACAGCGGTGATTCAGACTGGTGCAACATCCTTTGAGATCAGATCTAGATGAGGAACTCAAGCTTCTAATATCATAAAGGGACTGCTTCCTCGGTTATTTCATGAACTTGAAAAAGTAAATTTTATAACTAAACGCTCGATCATTCGGTTGTGTACAATACCAAGGAAGAACTCATACCTGGAGATTTTATATCGCATTTTCAGAGCATCTGTGTTGATAAGAGAGGGTGATTGGTAGTTTAGATCACCCAGGAAAGTGAGTTTTCTTTTCAGAGCTGGCTGTGTACATTTGGGAGCCTCATTACCAGCTGCTAACCTATAAAGCTAATCAAATTGAATCACCAGGTAAGGTAGAATGAAGGTCAAGTGTCTAGGTCTAGTGAAGGTCTAGAGAGAACAAGATTTTGTGATGCAAGAGTCATTTGGATGTTTAGGAGTTTATTTGTTAAAGTCTGACCGTCCCAAACCTAGGGGGTTTCCCCCAAAGCAGCTTTTAGTATAAATAGAAATGAGACCACACATATATCCGAAGACCCGGTTTTATGCAATCATCCAAGTATATAATCTGTACAGAGTGGGGCAGGGGCGACTGCTAACTCACTCAGGTGTGGAAGGCGGTGGGATAGGAGTGACTCTAGTTGATGATGGTTTGGAGGACAGAGATTTAGGGGTCGCATACAGAAGAGATCTGCTTATTCGTGATTTCTTGGCCAACAGCAGCAGCTTGGCCTGACAGCGCTTCAGGATTAATTGCCTCTCCAGCTATAAATGAAAATCCACTGATTAGAATCAAGTTGCACCTAAGCCTTGTCCACACTCCTGAATTTGGCTCTTGTACTCTCACCAAGAAAAGTTCTACATTCTTATAAAACACAGAGGATGAATATGCTCTAAACCATAGGGATGTAGGTTTGAGATTTGAATTGGTGATAACTTTGCACATGACCAGACTTGCGCTACACAACGGGCCCCGCAGATGAGATAAAGTGTCAAAAACTAACGACTACAGAGGATGGCTTTTCACACAGTGCGCAAGTCAAGTGGAAAATGAGTCAAATCGCATAACTCATACAAACACTTGTGGCAGTATGAAAGCTAGGAACCCATAGCCAACAGTGTAACCCACCTTTGATAGGCTTGTCAGTTTTTGCATCTGGTGAGATCCGTGGTGCGCAGACTTAGTGGTGATCATGGCTAGTTCATTTGCTGTCAGACAAGGCAGAGTATAGCGTGGAGCACTAGAGATCAGGTTTGCACAATAGAGAACTGTATCTTCCTTAATCATATTTGCATATCCATGAGCCTAGAAGAAGGTTGACACCCTTTTAAGCACCGAGGTCAACCCAACCTGTACAACACCCACTTAAATGCCCGTAGGGGCTGGATCTCAGTCCCTATTTTATTATATCCCCTGGCATGTCACCACCTTAGTTAACAAACCTCCATCAACACTCATCTTCAGGGTTAGGCCGCTTAAAGCAGTTGCAGAAACCATACAGACATTATTTACAGGAACTTACCTCCAGGCCCTGCCAAAAGTTAATGGCAACCATGTTGCAATTAGCATCAGCCAGGTAAGCAACAGTCAAGCTGTAAAATATAAATGTGTAGGTGGCGCTAGGATCTGTATACATGGCTTCAGTTTATCTACTCATATATCAGAAATAAGCTTCAGTTGTATAAATGTGCCAAATATATTGTACTATGACTAATGTGCTCTAATTGTGGAGTGCTAGTGAGCTGGCCTAGTTTAGCAAGCACAGCTCTCAACCATAATGATTTGTTTACCATACCTCTTGTTAGGCATTTCGAGTCCCACTACTACTCCTGTTACATCGATATCCTGGGTGCTTGAAGATAGGGCCAGTAACTCTGATAACTTCATTACCTAAAACACGAGACAGGAAAAGGTGAAGGATCGTTAAAGGGCAGAGGCTCGTTTCCGTATGTGACACCCTTGTAAATAAGACAAAGCGTGAATAGTCTTGGAACACAAGATATCTTGCTCTTTAATATCAAAGGCGATGCAAGTAAATCAAAATAGTGTATCAGTCACTGTATCACTGCTGGGAACCGATCAACACATATTTAGTGGGTAGCTTTCGCTTGATACAGCTAGGACAGGTACAAGCTTGTGGGGGGGGGGATTGTGGGGGAAGTTCTTACTTCTACACTAGGTTAGCGATTGCAATCCCAAGACGATGGATTAAACCGATGAGTTTCCTGACTACTGTTCGAGGGTCAGCAAGTCCAAATTACCAAACTTCAAACGTAGAGTTCTATTCTCGAGATATATGGGCGCGTAAGAAAACCAATGAGGGATGGCCGCCAAGGCAATCAGAATGATACAGGCAGGACTCTGTCCTTACCTGACGAGGCTCATACACCAGTTCGGTGAGGTAATCCTCCGCCCGCAATCTCTCAATCTGTGTAGAGCGATTATTACTGAGTGATACAGTATTACCCCGTCCTGAGACAGTCAAGTTATACACCATATAGGCAGCACCCTCGCTCAACAATGGCAGCACTTCAGATGGTCTCCACAGGGTAATGACTGCTCGGACGGAAGAGTCCACATCAGCTTTATCAAGGCCTGCGACCTTCAGTTTAACGAGTGGTGTCACATTTCTTTTTTTGATGTCGCGTATGGTTCGCTGGATTTTCTCAGCCTGGCTAGCAGCCACAGTCTGCTGGTGGCAGTAGAGCCTTTCTCTCTGTCGCTCTGACATTAGTTGCTGCATAAATATAATGGTTCAGTAGGTTTGTTATATTAGAAGCTTGGTTGATCACTCCAAGGAGTGACTAGGAATAGTGGGATAGCTCAGTGGGAGAACGCTGGGCTCGCCGCCATGAGAACCTGGGTTTGAATCCCGGTCACGGCAGGCTCCCATTGTGATGTAGAATATTGATACTGACACGCTCGCTCGTGGTGCTTCATGCTAAAACATAACTGGTGAAAAAACAATCAACAATTACCCGACGGGTTCGCCACCGCTATGAAGACTTGTAAATACCAGACCATGAACCATTCCAAATATTTCATGCGTTGGAAGAAAAACTTTGATTGAATGAAGCACAGGGGCATAAATTAAATCAGATTGCTGTAATTATGCGCAGACAGCAGAGCCATGAAGCCAATGAAGGTGTGGGATAACTCGCCTGTATAGCCTCCTGGTCAGTAGCTGTCTGCAGAATCTCCCACAGTTCTGCACCAGTTGTTGCCCTTCTCACTTCTTGGTCAGTGTATTTCCGTCTCTTCACGGATTGGCTATCGTCGTTCAACTAAGGGGAAAACACCATAATTTAATCATACAAGACCGTGGTAAAGTACACGGTGAAACAGTGTTAACTGATATAATAATCCCAAAACAGCATGCAAGACGTCGAATCCAGTAGATGATAATGACGTACACAGTTATCCTCAGGGAACATGGTATACAGAGGTCTTCGCTTTTTAAAAAAATGGCAGTCTCAGATGACAAGCTTTCTTAGAACCACTACAGTTGTCTTTTTCAATGTGGCAAGGTTTCTGAGGTTATAGCACCAGAGTATTGCCCACAGTATACAGCAATGCTGTATGGTAGAGCTAGATCATTCCGGATACCCATCACCACAGACACGGTAGGGCCTGATTTCAGTTCTGAGAAAGGTTTACCAAGGAGACGATAAACATGCTTTTGTTTTTACTTTCACTACACATAGTGTGATTCAAAATCAACATCCTGCATGTTTAATTCATGATTTTTAACATAAGGCATGCCAGTAATCACAGCTTTTATTGATAGGGGTGATCAACCGATTTCGCAGTGGGTTACTACCCTTATAATTTTTCCGGAAAGGGATCAAGACTTGTCAACCACCCACTCTCTGACCATCAGCCTGTTCAGCGCAACCAAGAACAGGAACTAAAGCGGTGAGATGGGAGTACTGATCTCAACAACAGCATGGAGGGCAGCTATTAAGTGATACAGCGGGTGGGGTTTGTCATACTGCGACCGACAGCTACTACTCCGGTGGAACATTGCTAAATTTAGGAAAACCATAAAATGTAGTCAAACTTGGCATGTTTTCACCTTGCTGAGTTCAGAGTCTACGGTTTTCTCTAGTATTTTGGCGTGTTCTCTCTCTATCTGTCGCTCCTTGGCCTCTGTGCGGAAGACAGGGACACCTTCTCCTTCCTTCTCCATGTACTGACAATGATGGAGACTAAATGAGTGCATAAAGTCTACATCAGGTGTGTCCAACTGTTTTCAAAAATAAGCTGCAGCTTTCTAGGGACATCATTCTTCTAAACTCCGGCTGGATCATTATAACAGGAGACAACTAGTTTATCTAGGTAGATATAAGCAGACATGTTAGGAAAGTGTTTTGTTTCCAGTCGAAAAATTAAAAATCGTATGAATTCATCAGCAATCTGAGTTGGGAAAAAGCGAAAGGATAAATTTTTTAGTACACCTAGCAAACTGGGAGCCACCAATTTTGAGCCAAGGAACTCCATGCGACCCAAAAAATGTGGGTTGGGCACACTTGCTCTATACTGTCAAGTCATTATGGTACTACCTCCGGAGCCATGGTCAAGGAAAGACCATGTGAATGTTGCTCAATTCTACAGGAGATGTGAGGCAGTAAGTACTCCCATTTTCTTGACCTTCAAGTGTTCTGTTCACACAATTAGATTGGGGTTGGGTAACACTTATGCAAGTCTTTCAGTCAATTCACCGCCTGGATGATTGACAAAGCTGGCACATTCAGCACAAATAGATAGATAATGAGCCTATGTAACCAGGAACACTGCGTCCACCAGGAGATCATATATGCAGTCAATAAGGCGTGACTGAACTCGCCACTTTTTTTTATAGATCCCCATTCTATCACATGATAGTTTAGCGGTTTGGAAATAGTCAATTAGGCTCTGCCCATTACGAACATTTAACCAAAATGCGACAGACTTTACCATGGTTTACACAAATGTAGGAAAACTTCTACTGAGCTTATTAGTATAAAAATTTCCGCATCAGACAAGTATGATACTTGCCAATCTTGACAGTCTTACTTCCTTATTGGCTAATGCATTTTACTTCGAAGCAACAAATTTACCTAGACACTACGTTTAGAAAACAACCTCTCTTAGCGTCCAAATTCTAGAAAGCACAGTATCGAAAATTTATCTCTGCAGCGTTACATTTCTTGAGTGATTCATCCTCTCTGATGAATTCATTGTTACAGCCATCTACTTACTATTACAGGGTATATTCTCAGGATGATAACTTTGATACCGGCAGCACACACTCCACCATTTGGCAGCAGGGAGGAGATGGGGAAGGTGGGGCGTAACGAGTGGTAGCCAAGTCTGGCGTACCACACGGCTCTCCTCACAGAGTTTGTGAACACACGAAGGCGCGCTGATGCAGGGACCTATACAAGGAGAGAATGGAATCTGAAAAGATCAGGAACACCCACATAGAAATGCCTGGCATTAGCACATCTTAGTCGGTGCTTTCTTGTCCAATATGGTGTCGGGAAGCAGGCTTATCAAGTGACCTTTTTTGAGTTGAAGATTTAGTGAAAATGGTCAATAATTGAACAAATTTGTCAATATAGCTGAGCCATGTATCGGTAGCTTCAGAGCTCACGAAAAATTCATGTCATTCCAATGACCCAGAGATTCCATCCAAGGCAGAACAGCGTCCTCAGAGCCAAATGAATACATAGATGATATGTCATCCGACTTATTTGGTTTATGGTTGATGGATGGCTGTTCACAGTTCTGTGAGATTTACACAACATTCGTGTACGCGTGACCGAAATAAAAAATTTCAGTCGCGAGCACGCGAACACACGGTGAGGAGGCGCAGTTGAGTTCAGGAGGGATTTCGATCGCATCAGAGTTGTCCTCTCTCAATTTTAACTCATCGGTTAGAGCTGAACAACCCGTTGCGATTCGTTAACCCTACGTAGTAATCAAGTCTCTTAGCGGTAACTTTGACATTTGCCTAAACTACTACGCTAATGCCCACTTTCAGTTGCGAAACTCCGTTCGCGTGCTTTCAGTCGCAGACAGCGACCGAAAGTGAAAGGTGCTTTTTTATATAGCGCAAAACTGAGCACGCGAATGTACCTTATAACATAGTGTCCTTATACAGCCACACAGGATATCACTGTGTCAGGCAGATGCTTCAAGTTATTCATACACTTACATCTAGAGGATCGCATCCCTGGTCGAGCCCAATTAGCGAAGCGCCGCTAACCATCATCTTAGTACCTTCTTTTACTTTGCCCTGGGTCAGCAGCGACTCCATAGCTGCGTCATGGGCAGCCGCGACAGAGTACCATCCATCGCTTAGTTCCATGGTATACTAAAAAAAATGTCAAAGAGTGAGTGCATCAGGCTCTAATTCACAACCAAGACACAGTTTAGAGACAAGTGTCAACTCGTTAATCGTAACTCAGTTCATTGGCAGAGCTCATAGCTCATAGAATGAGTCATTAACTTCAATAAATACTTTTGGGTTATAAAACCTAGGGTCATTAATCTGCAGCCTTAGAACAGTCCCTTGATGACGAGTGTGACTCAGGTCAGCAGTGTATTAGCCCCATCGGCAGTAATATACACTTGAAAGTCAATCAGGCTTATTCTTTTTTTTAAATTCTAGTCGGTCACTCGCTCATTCTATTTAACGGAACTCCCAAGCCTGAGGCTTGTTAGAGCGGTAGCAGCTAGGAGGAAGTGAGGAGGTCACGGTTGCAAGCCCAGGGCTTTTAACACTAAACTATTATGGAGTTGTGTTCACTTAACAAAAACACTGTTATCGATGACAGGTTTTAGCAATACCACCAGATATACTCATTAGGTTTGGGTCTGCCTTCGAGTATCTATACCGATGGTGTAGGTATGGAAGGATACATACCAAATTGTCTTTCCTAGAAACATCTGAGACAATCAAAACCATAGTTTTAGCGGCGATATCATCCCCCTCCAATATTTTACATAGAGCAGACCTACAGAAAATAAAACTGGACAAAGTGACTACAGAGTTATGCACATCTGAAAGGCTGGCCCAAATAGAAATAATTGTAAAATACTGCAGGACTGTCAAATTATGAAAAGAATTTTGACTGACCGGCATCTGGAGTCAATCTCTCTCTCGTATCTCAGTTTTATCTGACGCAACACTATAGAAGGTCTCAGCAGGTTCGTAAATCTATCCGCGAATGATCTCTGAGTACATGCTAACTTCCACACGGTCCATTTATAATGATTGGCAAACCAGGCCTCACTCGCCAGGCTGGGATCCACACCGGGCAACTCTAAAAAGCACCTGGAGAATAGAGAAAATAGGTCAGTGACTCCACTGCACACCCTGGGGGGGGGGTAGGGGTTCATTCCTAAACTCATTCATTCAGCTAGAAGTTGGAATCATTGTTACGGTCACAAGTCAATCGATATAAGAGCAGCCAT
>Ga0224511_10003671_pt1 | contig 11214 bp, 10 predicted proteins | sample SF_May12_sed_USG_2_FD_169988 | JGI IMG/M metagenome (GOLD analysis project Ga0224511, IMG submission 169988) | Sediment microbial communities from San Francisco Bay, California, United States - SF_May12_sed_USGS_8_1 | ecosystem: Environmental > Aquatic > Marine > Sediment | place: USA...
GCCCAACACAACATCAATGTGTTCGAATGGGCCGCTATGTCACCAGACATTTCACATATAGAACATTTAAGGGATGAACTCAAACGGCGCGTTTACGCTCGCGCGCAACCGCCCACTAACGTCAACCAGCTCCGTTAAGCCGTCATTGAAGAGTGGGAAAACATCCCACAACAATTGATATCGAATTTGGTGCGTTACATGCGACGACGATGCATATCATTGATAAATGCAAATGGTGGTTTTACGCATTATTGACCAAAGAAAATGAAAATAAGGGTAATGATGGTTGATCGTTAAAATGTGTTACCAATGTTTGTTTGATTTCAATGAAATTTCGTTACATGATTAATAAAGGTCTTAACTTCAATAATGTTATTTTGAAATTATGAAGGTTTTCGTTGGTAAAATATTTTAATGATCAAACTTGTTTGCGTTTTCAAAGTGGCTGAGTATTTATACGTAGCCAAACAACAAACGGACCATATATATGAATACAGTATTGATGTGCGGAACATGTTAACGACATTAACACTACAGTGTACCACTTTAAAACAATCGTGTTTAACTTACTATTAATAAAACTAACCTGTCTTTGGAGTCTTTGCATGATCATGTCACGCACTGATTAATTGAATAACGTGACAAAACACATGGTATTTTGTCCAAGTACAAGTACACGTAAAAGCCGGGTACTTTTGGTAATAACCAAAATGCTTTGCAATACTACGAGTATATTCATATAACACGTTTCCTGTCAAGATACTGTTAATTATGCCTAGAATGAATATTGATAACTGGGGTCGCGCAATAAGCAATCTAGTTAAGCCAAACACAAAGAGACAAACAATACACCATAATATAGAGATAATGTCAGAAAAACAACCAAGTGTACAATAACAAATAAACATAATTACTGTTTAGAGGTAAATCGTTGTTTTCTGAAAACGTCAACATCTGATATGTCGATTTAAGGTACGCTTAAGGCGTCGAGACAACAACATAATAGTTTAATACTTACGTTAATGTACACGATTGGCTACTCAGACGACATAAGTAAATATAGGAAACCACTAACACCCATAAGCCCACATACAGTGAATTACCAGTTGCGTAAACGTAATATTAGCCCACGCCGATTGTACATGTAGGTAGGTCCCGTTTAAACGCGACGTTATTGTCAACCCAGGTAACATTTATTTAGTGTCATGAACACAATACGCAAAAACAGTTACATACGATTACAAATTTAATACGAATGGAACTAGATGGGTGCTTTCGAAAACGAATGCAATAATGTCCCCATATGTGACTGGGTGGATTTTTTTACAGGAAGATGGAATCATTGAATCATTAACTAGAGTTATCACAGTTGTTATGAATACCCCATTCGCTTCAACGTAGGAAAGGGGTTAATTTGTTAAAATGGTAATCAGAGTAATTAAAGTTAGTACATGTCATACCATGTTTAAGCTTGAACAATGACCCCGACCACCTTGGTCATCGATTCGTCTTACATTTTGCATAAATGTGCATAGTTATCTTTAAATCGCGCCGGGGGTTCAAAAGATAGAGAGTTGACATGATAGTGTGTTTGACCTTAAAATATATCCATGACCTTGAAACTTGGTCAAACATACACACTGTAGATTGACTCATCATACTTGACATTTGTGCAGAGGTATTTGTAAAGCCCACAGGGGGCTTAAAAGGTAAAGAGCGGGAACAAAACAACAATCATACAGTGTTTAATCTTGAACTATAACCTTGACCTTGAATCGACTTGGTCGAACAAGCGTCATGCCCATCGACTCATAACACTTGACATGTGTTGAGTTATTTCAAATTGCACCAAGTGCTCAAAAGATATAGAGCGGACACGAAAGTGAGACGGACAGTCAGACATATGAACGGACGGACAGACAGCAGAGCTAAAAGCAATATGTCTCCCCATTTTTATAGATGGATACATAATAAGCTAATACGACGTGTTTTCCAACGTCTAATACAGCCACAGACGCTGCAACGGCTCAAGGATGGGCTTCATAAAGTGGCATACCTTGCAAATTATTATGGAGTGGACAAACACACTTTTGACTGAGTATTTCTATTTTGCACCACTGTGCTAGTAACTGGTCGTTGAAACTAACAAATAATTAAATGAGCGTGAAAAAAGTTTCAAAAATTGTTCATTTGATACGTTTAATATATTTATATTGTACTTTCCCCCTGTTAAGTTTGAAAAATAAAGTGATTAATTAGATTATGTGTTCATTTCTTGGTTCAGTATACATGTATACAGGCAAAAGTACGTTGTGCTTGACATACCTCGACCAAATTTATGTGTGGTTCATTGTCCGACTTCGTATCCGTGTCCTTGCCGTTATAACTTCCGGAAACATGCTGGTTATTATCTGTAATAATGTAGTATGACGAAATGTTAAGCATATAAATACGTATACTAATATGAATATCATATTACAATACGAATTCGGTGTATAATATTTTACACAGAAACTAAACCATTATTAAATAATGAAATCAAAACTTTTTTGTTGAATCCATCCAGTCACATTACGAATGTAAACGTATGACAACAATATACTTACTGGGCAAAAATGGTTTTTCAACTTCGCCTCGGTCCTGGCCATTTGATTGCAACAGCGCACCTTGTACTTGGTCTTCTTCACGATCATTGCACTCTTTTGTTACTTCTGCTTTATCCAACCTCTTAAAAAAGGTGATGTAATAAGTGTTAAGCGATGTAATTATGTCACATTTTAATGAGAATAATTAATTATTTTTTAGTAAATTAAACGGTATAACAAAAACATTTACACAGTATTTTGCACACATATTTTTATAATGAAAAGTTCGTTACGTGTTTTCCCTTTCCGTTTGATTTTTGAAGTTTTCGTCGATAAAGTATCGTTCCAACAGCTGAAAGTTTTGATGACAAGTTATTAAGTATTTCTGAATGCTTAAACACAAACACTACGTTTACGCATTTCTTTTTATGTTTACATAAGCATTGCATTTAATAGTATACCTAAATGAACATACCAACAATTGAAAGTGCAATAAGCACGACACCAATCACTGTCAGTGTGATAATTAAAGTTCCATTAGAATCTTCATCATTTTCTTTTCGAGGCGTACCTGAAATTCAAAAGTGTCATTAGTAGCAGCGTAGACACACTTTTAACTTCTACTGAGGTTAAGTCATAAGGCTGGGAATTTTCAACCACTTGACTGTTAGGTCATTGTTTTGTCAAAATCGTTGATTAATAGATTTAAAAAAACTAGTAATACATGTTATTACACAGTAATGCCACTTATTTGACATGTACGTGGGAAACATTCTTTTTCAATATATTGGTATAATTAGTTTAAAGTATTTACCGCTAATCATCCTACCTGATCCAATGAAAGGTAGTAGATTTTATGATTTTGTTTTGTTCTAATACATCTGAAGCTGACGTTGTTACTGGTGCAGGTAATTGAAATAATGTTAACCAGCATTGGTAGAATTTGGTTTTTATAATTCATCTACTACATGAATGGTTTAAAAGCAGCCCCATGTATTTTGTGTATATGACATATAATACGAACGAACGTGGATGACCTCTTCATTATATTACATAGTAATATTAATGGAAGAGATGTTCAAAGAAAAAACGTTGTAAACAATGTAGACAAGTCCAGTTTATGGGCGCAATGACAACATGGTCCGTTCAAAAACACACAGAACATCACAAAATACGGAGTATACAAAGACGCAACAGACAGTAAGAAATAACTATTTTTCATGTTTTTCGGATTTTTCTGGGGGTTTTCATTTTCCATTTTTAATTACTTAAAGGACTTCTCCAAAAAAATGTTGAATTACCGCCTTGGTACGGACAATGAAAAATATTGGGGTTTAAACCAGTTTTCCACTGCAGCAAACCTCAAACTTTCTCAACATTTTCTTTAGAAGAAACAGAAAAAAATGTCCATTCACTCTTTTTAACAAGGCCACTAAGGACTTAAATAAAACGACAGGAAAGTGAATAAATACAAAATCAAAAATCAAGAAAGGATAAAAAGAGAAAATCCTTAGTACAAAAAGTCTTCTGCCTGTGAAATTCATCTCAGATCCATGGCAGGGGGCACTTGTAATCAAACATAAATGGTAAAGTTAACATTTGAACAATAACATCATTCCCTTCCCTCCTTAAAAGGTTTCGAGAAGAAAATTCAGTATACAGCCAAATACTAACAGTCATGCAACTCTTGACAAAAATATATACAAGAGGGCCCAGAGGGCCCTGGAACGCTTACCTGAGACAGAAGATCTTTAAGAGTTCCCTTTTTTATCGCATTATGTACAACAGGCGACACCTGGGAGGTCTAAATCTGAAGGCTAAAGCTTTAAAATGTAAAAGTAGGCCAAAAGGTCTAGTTTAATGTTATAAAATGTCAAAGGTCAATTCCACAAACTAAGTTTTACAAGTGGTCCAAATTAAAAGGCCTTAGCTTTACTAGTATACACAATAATTGTCTAAGATTTGACCTAGTTTGTTTACCCTTCATGACTCATATTTGAACTTGGCCTAATTACTGTGAAGACAAACATTCTAAACAAGTTTCAAAAACATCCGGTCACAAATGTGGCCTGTAGGGTGTTTACAAAATTTTCTAAGATTTGACCTGGTGACCTACTTGTTACTCCAACATGACCCATATTCGAACCTAGCTATTGCTAAGACAAACATTATGATCACGTTTCATCACAATCGGGTCGCCAATCTGGCCTCTAGAGTGTAAACAAGAATTTCTTAAGATTTGACCTGGTGTCCTAGTTTTTGACTCGACATAACCCATACTCAAACTTTTCCTAGATATTGCTAAGACAAACATTATGATCACGTTTCATCACAATCGGGTCGCCAATCTGGCCTCTAGAGTGTAAACAAGAATTTCTTAAGATTTGACCTAGTGACTTAGTTTTTTTTTATCTAAAATGACCCATATTCAAAATTGAACTAGATCTTTTCAAAACAAACATTATGACCAAGGTGTATTAAAATTGGGTCACAAATGTGGCCTTTAGAGTGTTAACAAAAATGTCCTCAGATTTGATCTAGTGACCTAGTTTTTGACCCAACATGATCCATATTCAAACATGTCCTAGATATTGTGAAAAAAACATTCTGATAAAGTTTCATCAAAATCAGATGACTAATGTTGCCTTTAAAGTGTAAACAAGAATTTTCTAAGATTTGACCTGGTGACGTACTTGTTAATCCAACATGACCCATATTCAAAGTTGGCCTAGAAATTGCTAAGACAAACATTCTGATCAAGTTTGATTAAACTCGGGTGGCAAATCTGGCGTCCAGAGTGTAAACAATAATTTCCTAAGATTTGACCTGGTGACCTAGTTTTTGACCCGAAATGACCCATATTCAAACTTTATTCTAGATATTGTCAAAAAACCCATTCTGACCAAGATTCATTAAAATCGGGTTGCAAATCTGGCCTCTAGAGTGTTAACAATAATTTCCTCAGACTTAACCTGGTGACCTAGTTTTTGACCCAACATGACCGATATTAGACCTTGGCCTAGATATTGTCAAGAAAAACATTCTGATCAAGTTTCTCCAAAAATCGGATCGCAAATCTGCCTTCTAGAGTGTAAACAAGAATTTCCTATGATTTGACTTGGTGACCTAGTTGTTAACCCGTCATGACTTAAATTCAAACTAGACCTAGATATTTTGAAAACAAACATTTTGACCAAGATTTATTAAAATCGGGTCACAAATCTGACCTCTATAGTGTAAACAATAATTTTCTCATACTTAACCTGGTGACCTAGTTTTTGATCCAACATGACCTATATTCGACCTTGTCCTAGCTAGTGCTAAGACAAACAATCTGATCAAGTTTCATCAAAATCGGGTTGCAAATCTGCCCTCTAGAGTGTAAACAAGAATTTCCTATGATTTAACTTGGTGACCTAGTTTTTGACCCGACATGACCCATATTCAAACATCGCCTAGATATTTTCAAAACAAACATTCTGATCAAGTTTCATAAAATTTGTAGCACACATGTGGACTCTAGAGCGTAAACATCAAATGTTGGCGGACGACACACGACGGACGACGACGAACGACGGACAACCACTGACCACAATAGCTCAGGTGAGCTAATAAAAACTTCGTGCTCAGGTAAACTAATAAAAAGAATAAAACTTATCAAAGAAAAAAATGTTGTAAACAATGTGGACAAGTCCAGTTTCCGGGCACCATGACCTTGTGGTGGCAGACATGTTTTATGTCGACCTGTGATCCACATATCTCGCCTAATTACCTGCTGATGCAACAAACCGGATCCAATAAAGAACGTTGGACGACAACCCAATAATAATTCATGTTCGGTTTGGTAAAATCCAGGTAGTGGTTTCATCTGGGAAATTACTGAGAGTGACCCAAGGCCGGTCACTTTAGATGCATTACATGCACCTGTTCGATCCATTTTTTGGTTTAACTGCTACACTTAATGTCACTGTGATCAAATGAATAAGAGCATAACTCACCAGTAGAAGTCTCTGAAAAAATGAAGACATTTATAAACTCCGTCTGAAAACATGTGTTAAGTAATGATATTTTGTTTGTAAGTGAACTTTTTTAGTCTGAACTTGTGAAAACATTTAAAACCACAACACATACATGTATATTTGTGATACAATAAGGGGACTTTGATTATATGGACATGTTTTAATAATATTATTTAAATATTATTATATCCATCCTGTTGACAAACATTTTTATGTTTGTTTACCTGGAATGTCGTCTGTGGCTAATGCAGGCATGTAAAAAGTGTTCGCATCGCCGCAAAAGGTGTATGTATAGGACGACTTTTCAGTTTCTGTATCACTCTTTTCGTCACTCGCCAATGTTTCGCACTGTATACAGGTTACCAATGCCGCTGTCAAGGGCACTGATCTTGTGTTGATAACTGTAGAAATGGCCGGTTGTTGTCCTACAATGATAAACATAAAATTAACATAAAACGCGCTAATACAAATTATCAACTTATATGATGTCTTAAATCGCTGTTCTTCTTTATAATGAGCACGGACAATAACTCAAAATGAAAACCAAAAACGTTCATTTTTATTCAAAATACTGATTTGGAGATAAATGTGGTTATTTGATCCACATGCATCGTTTTTGCGAAGTTAAGCCGAACTAAGCGTTTGATGTACACTTTTGAGATTGGGACGACAATACTACTTCATCATGTGCTAGGGGACAAACTTGGTTTAAGAAATCATTTAAAACCCACATCAACAACCGGATTCGAAAGGTAATTTGATAAGGACCCTGTCGCTCTTACCCACTTATTTATAAACTCAGGTTTATGGTTTTAATGAATTACCTTTTTTACACAGGACAACAGGTGCACAAGCTTCAATATATGCGTGTCCTCGTGGTAAGGTTAGATCAAGGAGGTTTTTGTCAGTGTAGTTTCTGGCACAGTGATACACTCGGTTACTATCGCATGGTCCGTGAATTCTATGAAACCTCTCGGCAGCACACTGCCAACTACAAGGGTCAGGCTTTGGACAAGTGCCGTTGAATGGTTTGTCTGGACGTTTGCATACATCTGTACAATTCGTTGAATGTGTTGACGTCAACAGTTGCAACTGCAACGAATTAAAATTTTTATCACTAAATCATATACTTTTTAACACATAATATATATATATGCATTAAGAAAATCATATTTCTAGTCTCATTTATGCGTTTACATCGAAAGGTAAATATTTCTTTGTTTATCGACATACCTAGTTTTACAAAATGATTATGCACAAATTAGTTTCAAAACGTATCATGACAACAGTACGTTTACAACACACTTGAAAACATATCAGCATCATTATTATAGGAAGGTTATAAACTAACTAAATTGTAGTGAAGTTGGTTCAAAATTGTTATATTTGCATTTATACCCTTACACAACAAACATTTGGGGTTTGCAGAACGTACGTACCGAAACCAGCAATAGGAACACAAACGGGTAGAATGAACTACTCCAAAAGCTACGGACCATGGCTTTTCCTATAAATAAAACAATAGAAATAATATTATATTTTTTTATTTTCACAAATAAACATAGATGCAGTTCGGTTGCTGAAGCACAGAGACAAAGTGATTGACGGTAGTGACCCAGAATCAGGTGTCATCACATGAGATGAGAGACATCCTTCCGCATTCATATGAATGAACAGTGAAACTTCTGTCATTGCAACATTTAAGTTAATGATGTGTTTTCCACAGCTACGTTCTTTCGGTCGAAGCAAATGGCGGTGTCATCATCAAGATGATACGATGAACACCAGAATACTAGTATGTAATCTGCATAGTACAACTGCACCGCTTATAAGCAGCCATGACGTCGGCAAACTTTCCGACAACTCGACGGGACGAGTAAGCAGGGACACATTGCGAGATTAGCAAGTATTAGATTCTAATAGTGAGATGGAAGTAACACAGCGGACAGATTAATATATGGTATATTTAGTCCTTACAGCTGGCAAGCTCCATTGGTATCTCGTTAAAGCTGGGTTCCCACTGCCGATCAGATCAACTCGATCAACCCGATCACCCAAATTCCCCGATCAGGCCCGACCAAGCTCGACTAAAGGCGTATACACGACTTCTTCTCGACCTCTTGTCGATCACACACGATTCCCACACGATTATTCACGACTCCTTCACGACGTCAACCCGACCACCTTTCACCAATCATGCCGACCGACCCAGACAAGTACCCGATCGCTTGATCGGGCTTGATCGAGTTGATCTGATCGGCAGTGGGAGCCCAGCTTAACCGACAGGGCGTTCTATGTGCGCCTTAGTGAGGACACAATGGAACTACCGTTGTTTTGAGAGGTTCAGGCAGCCAACGACATCAGCACGTTAATGTCTTTGTGGAGCAGTGTTCAACACGAACACGAAGAAGAGAGCAACGGTGGCCACTACTCGCGTTTTTGGAAAGGGCAGACACGGGTATAATTATGTTTAGGAGAAACGTATGCAGTGACGGGAACGCTGAGAATACGTTAATTATATGTCTATTTCTGGCTATCAAATGTGACGATGTCAATCACGATCTGACCGATACTGGAATGTCCGTTTTATCGAGAAAATCAAACTACCTAGTAAGCGCTGAGTGGGTAAAGGTGGATTAGCATTGCGTTGGCGTTGCGATATTGATTTCAATGTATCCTGCCGTGTGTGTGCTTACGATCAAATAGGTGGTATACAATGCCAGGTTTTACCTAGCAATTGTGCATGTGTTTCAGTTGTACCTAACATGTATTAACCAGCGAGCCGAGCCTAGCAACTCTACCAGTGACTGGTTTAAAGATTTCAAAAGTAATTTTAGCTTCTAATGACGATGCGGTTATGACCTTGACCCATGCCACTGACAATATAGATGGTATTAGTAATATTAAGGTCACTGTATTTAATACACCTATAGCATATGTTGAAATGTCTGACAAAATCAATCACTTAAAGGCTAATACAGATGTTGGTGGGACACTTATTTCACGAGACATTATAGCCGGACAACATGTATTATAGTTCTTTCTCTGAAAAAAAATGTTCAATAGGGTATTCAACAGTGGACAATTCCATAAGCAATTCGCTAAATCAATTATTTGCCTGTGTACAAGACGGTAAATGTTAAATTACTGATAACTTTAGAGGAATTGATTTAATTGATGTTATTAGCTAAGGATTAAGCCAGAGTTTTAGAATGGTTGGGTGGACCTTAAAGGGACAGGGCTCGACACACAAAGAGAAGGGGCACCACGCACAATAATTTTAGTTACACTTTGACACTTTAAAAAAGATTACATGTACATTAAAAGAAGATATCAGCATAAAATAAAGGGATACGTCCGCAAAACACAAGTGCAATGAAGGCAGAAGATGTAAGATCATTAGGGAGGTTGCAAAACCGATTGCAACTTTGGCTTTAATGCGTCTTAACCCAATCATGTTAAAGTTTAGGTCGAAAGTTAAATGTGAGTTACTATAAGCAAGACGTGAGCAAGTGTTTATACAAGCATACTATTTATGAATGCATAAGTGCTAATAAACAGTTTAAATTGAAATGATATAATATGTTGTGTATTACGAGTTGTCACTTATTATTTCATAAAACAGTAATATATTCTTAAAGCAGGTAACGTCCAGAATATACTAGAAAATCATTAGTTACAAATACTTCAAAATATCTCTTTAAATATATATAATACTTGTTAGAAATCAAAATAACAGTTAAAACCTACATATTTTTACTTTTTTGCTTTGAAAGGCGTTTCTGTCATCGGGATATTCCTACTATACATAACGGCTACTGGGTTAGTAACGCAGTAGATTTTGCAAAGACAAACGATGTTTTACCAACGAGTTCGTCAACTTTCTCACTTGAATAAAGGGGTCAGAAATAATATATATCTCCACTGAACATAACTTGACCCGTACTTAACGTTATTTTTTCCATTTTTTTTTTTTTTGAGCATCTGGAGGTCAGCTGAATAAACAGATGCGCAATTTATTTGGTTTAATCTTGAAAAAGCCCTTTATTATTTTAAACATATGTGTATGTAAGCCCTCTACCCCCCCCCACACACACATCTAAATGAATAAAAGTTAATTAGTCAAATTCATTTGTCTTGTGTTTTATCTTTCGCCTTCTTAAAAACTGTAACACTATGTAAATAAGCCACCTTAAACTTGAGCAGTCTGTCCTCAGCACAAATTCTTGTCCTAAAAGATAATGTCTAAACTGCGTAATAAATGTCACTACAGCCAATAACTCCCTTTGTGTCGCACAGTACCGGCGTTGAGTACTATCAAGCGAGTTGCTCGCGAACGAAATAGGTCTCTCCACAAAATCATTAGCTGTCTCCGACCACTGTAATTGACTTAAACATCCACCAATAGATACAATTGACGCGTCCGTATCCAGAATGAAAACACCTTTCTCCTGTGGATATGACAAAACCTCGTTTCCCGTAAGGGCTGATTTCAAGTCCATAAATGATCGTTGTTGCTCTGTACCCCAATCAAACGCTTGACCGGCCCCCATTAAGCGATTAAGTGGAGCAGCCCTCTTGCTGAAATCACGAATAAATATTCTGTAGTA
>Ga0224511_10003672_pt1 | contig 11214 bp, 5 predicted proteins | sample SF_May12_sed_USG_2_FD_169988 | JGI IMG/M metagenome (GOLD analysis project Ga0224511, IMG submission 169988) | Sediment microbial communities from San Francisco Bay, California, United States - SF_May12_sed_USGS_8_1 | ecosystem: Environmental > Aquatic > Marine > Sediment | place: USA...
TTCCATTGGTATAGGGTTTATAGAGCGGACATGACATAATGTCTAATATTTGTTTGTTTAATATTTGACCTTTAACTGTGACCTTGACCTTGAGCTGACACATAGGCAACATGGGCTCTGCACATCCCCTAGTTGAGGTGAATGTGTCATTCAAGTTTGAAGGAAATCCTTCAATTAGTAAAGGAGTTATAGAGCGGATATGAATTGGAGACGGACGGACGGACCGACCAACCGACCGACAGGAAAAGGCGAATCCAGTATAGCCCCCCCCCCCACATTTTGTGGTGGGGGTATAATAAGAAGTCATATGAAGTTTCCATTATATAATTCAATGTAAAATTGTCACCCCCGGGGCTAGATCAAATTTGACCCCAGGGGCATAATTTGAACATCATTGGTAGAGGACCTCTAAATGATGTTATATAAAAAGCTCTGGGCCTTGTAGTTTCAGATACGATTTTTGAAAATTACATTTTGAAAACTAAATTGTTGACCCCGTGACCTACATATGCAACCTATCATAACCATTTGTACAATTATGGTAGGGGACCACCTAGGGACCATTCCTGTTTAGTTTGGTCAAATTACCATTGGCGGTTCAAGAGAAGACGTCTTTTGAACTTTTCCTTATATCATTCAATGTAAAATTGTGATCCCCGGGGCGGGGTCAATTTTGACCCCAGGGGCATAATTTGAACAACTTTGGTAGAGGACCTCTAGATGATGCTATATACCAAATATGAAAGCTCTGGGTCTTGTAGTTTCAGACAATGTTTTTTGAAAATTGCAGTTAAAAAACCTATTGTTTGACCCCATGACGACGGCGAACGACGGACAAAGGCCGGTCACAATAGCTCACCTGAGCACTTTGTGCTCAAGTGAGCTAAAAACAATACAAGGTCACCAAGAAAAGTAAGAATGGTATTGATTTGCAAAAGGAGGCAAATACTTTTTTCAATTAAGCATATTTAAAAAAACTTTTCTGTGGACAATTAAATATGGTCAAACTACTCGGGTGACTTCATCTTAAAGTTTATGAAACTTGTGTTTCTGTAACATCTAACATCTACCAACCTTCCTGTCATCGACCTGTACGGACAGCTGCATGGCGCGGGCTGCGAACACCTGGCGGGGCTCGGCGAAGTACGGCAAATGCTCTCCTGGGGCCGCAGCCAGGATAATCGCCCTGGAACCATAGACATATATTTTTTGTATTGCTTTTACACTGTTTTTACACTGATTTTAGGCCATGTTACACTACTTAGTTTATCTTTTCTAATCTAAATAAAAACCCAAACCTAATAACTGCCTACCAACCCACCCCCGTCACCACCATATATATACCTAACCATCTTACCCAATTGTGTGTAAGTAGGACCACAAGTTGACATCACATCTGGGGAACACTTGCATCTGCTCATAATAAGTAGAGTTGCCGAAAGAAATTCAGCTGTCAACTGTGATAAGTTAATTCCACATTCTTACCTTCTACGTTTCTGAGCCACGCCATACGAGCCGGCTTGCAGCACGCCAAATGTGCACTGGTAGCCCAACTAGATGAGGCAGCGCAGCGCCAGTTTGAGCACATTGCTGCGCTTGTACGACACAAAGTTGCGCACGTTCTCAAGCAGGAAGAACCGGGGTCTGTAGTAGTTTCAGTAACTCGGGTACTCAGGTTCTGGGAGAACAGGAAAGGAAAACTTATCACAAGTGTGTAGTAAACAAAGGTGCTCAGTAATGGTACAGAATGGACTGTAGTTCGTTTACACTTAATATTTAACAATAGGTATACAAAATGTATTCTGAATGAAAACAAAGTAATGTACAACATCGATTGAAGAAAAACAATAACCAGAAACTGATGCTGGCTTACATTTATGAATGCAAGTATGCTTATTTATACAACCTTAGTTGTTCAGTACATTAGTTGAACTAAACATTGTTCACATTTAATGTTTGTAGTTTTCTGTACATATGTTAACTGACTGAAAAGATTTCCTACCTTGTATTTGTGAGTTAAACCTGTGAATGACATAACATGGTAACTGATTACCTCACGCTTTAAGTTCGTGGTTTCAGATTTGTAAATTCATTTCTTTGTGATCTCTTGGATTCAATCAATCTTGTGGTTACCTGCTATGTTTTATTTCATCAATGGACATGCAATGCATAGTTCAGCAAATTTTCAATCTCCTCCCATTTCTGTCACATTTTGTTCGTGTGATAAGGTTATCACAAACAGGTTGTATTTATAAGGTCAAATTGTCATCTGACAATATAACTTTGATCAAGTGGATTAAAATTGACCATATACTGTTAAAATGATCATGATTGACAGTTAGGGAACTGTTCATTGACAAATACATCCACAAGTTAACTTTGACTATTTATCAAGAATTACAAGAATATTCAGTATCCAGCTTGTGAACTTTTTTGAAGAAGTCAAATCATCAAAAAGCGCTTAAATATTGTTTATTGAAAAATAAGCATAATTCCTGAGCAGAAGGCTTGCGTTGGTAGCATCGCTAAACATTGTCGGCAAAGACAAAAGGGACATTAATCTGCATGATTGCCATTTTTCGTTATGCTAGGTAACGCCCCTTGAAGCATGTAATAGAAGCACCCGGACATGTTTCTGAAAGTTTTTGCTAGCTTTAAGAGTTATCAACAGCGCACTTAAGTTTCTGTCAGACATTTCTCACATACAAGCATTCATATCAATCTGGTAGTTGAATTCAAAATAAAAAATGAGTGGCTGAAATATTATTCAAATATCTGTTTTCGTATATATGTAAATACATACATGTAATGGTCAATTTTGTGGACAGTTATTTATTAAACAATGTTTATTATTAATTGATTATAGTAAAAGCAATTTAAACCCCCTAGTTCTTGAATTCCAAGCAACCTGGGAAGCTTAAACATTTTACAAGTGTATGTGTACAGATTTATGTAAGCTGCAATGTATTTTATACTTAAACATTAACAATGTGTATGAAATAATTCCAAATTTATTTTAAAATTTCATTCATGCATTTTTATGTTATCAAAGATGTTTACTGCTTAAGGTGAAATAGAAAACATTCAACAGTACATGTACATAAACTTATGCAACAAAGTCAATAATGATAATGATAAATGGATATAGATAAGCACATGATCCAAACAAAGTTAACAAACATTTTGTACAATTAAGAAAATACATTTATAACAATAGCACTCTTGGTTAATATGATTCTACGCACGTTGTAAAATATAACATAAGCCTTGTTTTAATAAAGTACAATCAATTTCAATTAATTTAAAAAATCATCAGTCAACTTGGTATATCATCATACATTTGTAATTCAGCACATTAACACAATTTTAACAAAATATGCTGCTATATATTGATGCAATCCATTAGGAACAGTTTCTGTACACATGATAAAGACACAACATACATGTTCGAGTCTGATCATTGATCTACAAACTGAACGCCGCAATTATCCCCGAGTCCCGGGATTGTACAGAAGTCATCCAGGTCATGTCTGGGGTCACATCAAGGTCACCAAATGTCAGGATAGTAAATATGAACACAGGATGGTGTGAATGCAGTAGAATTGAACACAAAGGAATCAAAACACGTTGTTACACGGATCTAAGTGGTTCACATTAATGTCACAGTATTAAACATAGAGCTGTTCCTTCACAACTGTTCAAGGTCAGATTAGAGTCACCTAAATTTCAAGGCCATTATGAGGTTCCAGCTTTTTCCTCTTTTTTACCTCCATTTTCGTCTCTGTAAGTAAACAATACGTGATATTTAACATTCATAGCAAATTGAAATGGTTTCTTTTCTGAAATCAGGAAGGTACAAATGCGCTGAATTTGTATTTTAACGATTCTTGAGAATATTCAAAATATTAAAGAAAACTGCTTCACTCCGATAATTGATAGATATTGTGCTACTTGTGGTTACAGGTTGTGTTGTCTCTTAAATCTAACTAATGAAGGGATGCAGTATGGGAATAAAGTCAGCGTAGAACATGTAAACCCTGAAAAAGTAAGAGTGGACTGACTGCCAGGATAGGGAATATTTGGTGTTAAACATTGAAACAAACAGAACCACTGTAAACTACTGTTGGCAAACAAGGCTAGAAGATATGAGTAAGTAGTACCTAAATTTCACCGGGCACCGTACAAAGTCTAAAAATTTGATAAAAAATCGTACGATTCTTCCTGCCGCCGGCCGGGCGCCGTACGAGCGCCGTAGAATCATACTATTTTTGGTGAAATAGACGCCGTACGGTGCCTGTAGATCATTTGTGACCACTGCATAACTCAATGGGGTTTTACAACGTCAAAATGCGTTGGTCAAATTATATTAGTAACGTGTATACTTCAAATTTAAGCAAAAACAATTTTTAAATAATAACATTTAAACAAATAAACTGCAAATAGCAAATGGTGTCCATGGTAACAATAGTTTACTCCATTAAACAGGAATACGTCTTTTGTACATAACTATAAGGAGCAACTGCATCCAAAAATATGTAATTTTAAAGATAATAAAAGTAGTTGCCTTTATGTAGTTGATATTGTTTTACCTTTTTTTAATGTTTTGAGTATGTTTATTTTTGTATATAATAGTGTCCAAGCTTTAGGCAGTTTTCGGGCCGTTTTTAGACTTGTTTTAGGTGGAGTGTTGTACGGTTAAATTACACTAGTTACAATTTGATTTTTTTATTATTCTAAGTTCTAGCATAACTCTAATAGATGAGAGGTTCGCCTGTTTTCATGACAAATTTTATACAAATATGTTCTTATATTATCGAGAAAATACTCGAAAACCGCCAAAAGCGTCCAAACTTAGTCACTCGACCAGTAGCATCAATAAAATCATAATGTGCTTTACCTTTACAAATTGGCCAATGAAAATCCCCACCCAAGATACAAATAATGTCAATTCACTTATACATGTTTTTCTTTTAAATTTTCTTCTGGCTTGTAAAGTCGTTTGTGACCGTAAGTATAAAATCTAGGTCACTAAAGGAGAATTTAAGAAAACAATAATTCAGACCTCAATAACTAAGATTAGGCCTACCTGTTTGCCCATGGGCTCGGGGTTGGTGACCGTGGTACTGAAGAACCCGTCCATCTCCAGGCGCCCGTAGAGCCCGGCCCAGTGGTTGTGACGGTTCCCTGTGTGTGGGAGGCACCAGGGAACCAGGTGTTGAACTGACGGTCCGCGGGATCGCACGGCTTGCCCCCGGCACAGGAGCACACTCCGCGCAGGGCACCGGTGTCTGAACGCCGGTTCTTCTTGTCATGGTGGGTGTAACGCCTGGAATACACAAGGGATTATTGTCAGATAAGATATCTAAAACATTCTATTAAACCTATATAGATCAAAATTCTATTAAAGTACCTGTCAACTTACATAATACATTGTATATATCTACATGCATCAAGTTTCCATATACATGTAGGTTTTAAACCCTCAAAACTAAGACACCTGAGTACCCATACGTTTTTATAACATTTCTTGGATCCAACAGTTAACAAGAAATTTGTCACAGAATGTGACTAATTCCCCTGACTGCTAAAGTGACACAGGATTAGGGAACCAGTGTGTTAAAACTGCGTGATTTTAAGTTTGTTTCTTAGCGGATTACATCTAAAAATGGCAACTGCCTTCTACAGTAATTAACTTAGTACTGATAATGCCTACATGAAAATTTATGTATGATGCCTAGAGTTATGGTTCTTGTGCACTGCACGTCTCCTTAATAAGATATATCTGCCTATGAAATTTCAAGTCAGTAGCTTGAATACTTTTTGAGTTATGCTCCAGACAAAATGTAAGAATGAAAATGAACAAAGGGAAATCGATCCAAAAGTATGAAGCTTTGAGTTATGGTTATTGTGCCCTGCATTTCTCCTCAATGAGATCTATCTAGCTATGAAGTTTCATGTTGATGCCTTGCATAGTTTTAAAGTTATGCTCCGGACAAAACAGGGATGGACTGACTGACGGACGGACTGACGGCCGAGTCGATTACTATATGCCACCCTTCAATGGCATAATAAAATGGATTGTGTTATCAAATTGATGCATGTACAAGTTACCTCGTACATAGTTTTGGGTGTGCTGAAACGACCACTTCACTATGTTGTAAATAACACATGAGCTATCTAATTTTATGTCTTTGTGTATGTTGACATATTTATATAACTTGCAAACTGTTACATGTTGTACAGAACTAAGGAATTAACTCTTTGTAATAATTTTTTAACAATTGTCCACCTAATTCATACAACTGTGTATGTTTAATAATGGATTTTACATTGTTTCTTAGTTTAGTCATCCTGTGGGCATTCCCTTTCATCAGTTTCATATTGTTTCTTGTTTTTAAATTAGATCATTTTCTGTCTTTTTTAAGTTTCTGAATTAAGAAGTAAGTTCAGAAAAGGCATTTAATTATGTGTAAGGACACTACTGTAAATATTGGATAAACTTATCACATTAAAACTGCCATTAGATATTATGTATTCAGAATGATTAACACATTAATGTGGGTCAAGTTAACCTCCTATATTCATCAGTTAACTCTACCAATTCATGAAATTTAATACATGTTTAAACCTTTACAGAGTTTATTCATGAACTAGTTTCAGCATTGAGCATTCATTGAACGATTTAAAGCCACCAGAGCAGGGTTTGGGCATTAACATGAGAAACAAATCTAAACTATACCTAAAAGTCTAAATAACTGCATAATAGAGCATATCGAGGGCTTGGTGCAAAACTATTGTAACTACCTCATTTTATATAAGGAGTTACAATAGTTTTGCACCAAGCCCTTGATACACAATATGAACCATGTGCTAGTTTTGAAGAAAAATGTGCACACACCAGGACATTTCCAATATACCATTCATTATAAGGGGAAATCCTTTTCTTGTCCACGGACATGAAAAGGATTTACCTCATATTACTTGCATTTTTCATCTTTAAGTTTTTAAGTATGAAGTTAAGAAATGTTTTAGTGTCGGCCATATTTCATCACATTTCTTTGCTAAGACTCTTACCTAAGTCATATTTTAAGATAAGTACTTTTCAACCTAATTTTCTGTGCTCTAGCTACTTTAATGCACATGATATATGATCTCCAATACTGATCTGTCTGTATTGAGAATGATCCCGATACAAGACGGAAGTTACCAATACAAGACGGAAGTTACCGTAGCTATGAGCACTACCAAGTTACAACAAATAATAACAATATGAATAAATAGGAATATAACATCTTGTTTATTACGAAAGAAAGAAAGGACAACAATAATACAATGGTTAGGCAATATATATTTTTTAAAGTAAGGCATTCAATTGGAACCGGGAGGGTATTTCATGATGTAAAAGCTTTAATTTTCAGCTCATGTTTACATTTAAAATACTTGGGTGGAAAGTCATGTAAGTGTGCAAGTATTATATTCACCTGAAAACAGTTAATCTAACAGCGTCTTTTTGTAACACTTAAGACAAACGCTTGAAATAAAAGTAAGAAGGAACTTGACAAAAGCTATTTTAAGATCAAGAATTTGTACAACACATACATTCAACACATTGTGTTTACTGATAATCATCAATTATTTGATGTAATCTGTAAACATTAAATTTTCCAGACCATGTCACCAGTACCCGCCTTCTTCCAACATCTGTCTGAGGTGTTGTACCAGGTGCTGGAGTGTGTGGGCGTGAATCCTTGGGTGGTGGAGAGGAGGCGCCACACATATCTACACAGGGAGGCAGTATGGGATGTAACTCGATACCAGGAAGGACTTAACACAACAACCTTCCATTTCGGCAGCCAGAGTGAGGGCACCACTACACCAGGCCTCCAGTCTGACACTGACCAGCTCAGGACATTTAACAATGTCAACATCATGTACACATGGGCTGACTGGCAGCAGGGGAAGTTGAACTACCTGATGGTGAGGGACGAGGACACCCCGCCCCAGCACTACTTGCTGCAGTGTATCAGGCCAGACATCCCACAACCTGTCACACACTATCATCACCCAAACTGTGTCACTGACTCTCAAGGGCGAGTGTTTTACAGCCACATGGCATTTGTTAGAGTGGCAGCTGAACAATATGGAGATGAACACATGAGACATGGGCCATCCAATAGTTGGAGTGAAGACTTTGATTATGTTGCAGCATTTCACTGTAGTACACTACCACTTGAGATAATGTCATGGTTCACTAAGATGCAGTATGGCTTCTGGCCATCACAGGACACATTACATGCAGCACGAATGTGTCCATGTTTCCTGGTACCAGATGGGTACCATGGCAGCCCGACTGAACAAATAGAATGGCGCATTACGCCCAACCTCATTGAACGTCTTCTCATGTTTAGTCTCAGCACGGTGCCAATAAAATGTCTTGTCATTTTGAAGATGTTGAAAAAACAAGAATTTGTCAAATACATACACTGTGAGAACTGCAAGTTTACCACCTTTCATTGCAAGACTGCACTTTTCTTCACACTGCATAGAACACAACCAACAGTATGGACAAAGCCTAGACTCATACAATGTATAGTCAGCTGCCTTCAAACAATTCAGGAATGTCTGAATCTGGGTGAATGCCCACATTTTATTGTAGAAGGAGTTGATCTTTTTGGTGGGAAACTGTGCCGTGGGTGCCAGTTGAGTTTGGAGCAGGCAATACAGGGAATGATACACGATGACATGCATGTGCTGTTCCACCTACAGAGTGATGACCTGGGTAAGAGACTTATGGCTCTACCCCGTGCAGTGGGGCCATATCCTGGTGATAATGTAAATGCAGGAATATGTGGCAAGTTGACCAGGGACATGTTTAAACTCTACTTAACACATGTAAGAGTGGTCTGTAACAGGTTGTGTAACAATGAGGAGGCTGATGTATACTCATGCCTGAACAATGAAATTAATACTCTAGAAAGTCTAACAATGACACATAGAACAACACAATATGACCATAACTTCATTAAGTTTATTGTGAAAGCCCTAATGTCAGTAAAGGTCTCTATCACAAGTTCCAACTGCATAAAGAATGGCCAGCCTCTTCCCCAGGATATATGGCAGTTGTATAGTGAGTCACTGAGCACTGATGTGGCTTCCAGCAAACTGAAACTAGCGTCCATGCATTACTGTCGAGGGGAGCTCAGGAGAGCTGAATCTGTTCTCAGTGAGGTGGAGTTTGACTTGGTAGATTCAGTACAGCCAGTATGTGGGTGTGGAATAATACCATTCAATGACAAACTGTCTAAGGCATTCTGTGAATACACTGTAAAGAATTACAGCCATGAACAACTGACCAAAAAACTTGCATTCTGTGTCATGTTTCTGAGGGAAGAGAAGTTCTGTGCACCACGGTTTTTGTGGTGTGAGATGTATAGAGCTGTAGGTGATGATGTTGACCATAGGACTCACAATGAGCGTCAATGGATGGACTGGGCCGAGGTGGATGCCCGGCCATTCCGGCTGTACCTGCAGTACCTGACCTTCCGTGGTCTTGGAGTGCGGCACAGACAACTGGAGGCCTTCCATGGATTGAAGGACATAGTGACATTAGATAAACTGGGCCAGCTGTATCACGCTGAGACTGTCATCAACCTGTATGGCCACTGCTGTGAACTGGAAAGTGATATACAGGGGGCACTACATGCCTATGACACATCATTACGTAACAAACCCAGGAACAATGCAGCAAATTGGCATAAACAGAGACTGGAACCGATTCTGTGAAATAATTTAATTCCTTGAGCACACACTTTCGTGGTTTGACAATGGACATATTCGTGGACACTTGAAACTGTGCATCTTTAATTTTAAAATAAACATAACCTTTGACAGAAGCTAAGCTGAAAATGATGCCTAATATTGAAAGAGGCTTAAATGTGAAACTAGTGATAAGCAGGAGACTCTATTGTCTATTGTCACACTTCAAGATACATGCATTGCTCCACTGCAGCGGTTAAATGTTTGCACCGCCTAGCAGCACCAGACACCTTTTATGACACCGATTGTTAATTAACAAGTCATTTAAGGGATTATGGTAATTAAGATGTTAAAGGCGCTAGTCCTTTTAAGGGTCCAACTGAATGTCAAATAACACCAATTAGCGCACCATGCAAACTGACACAATACATAGTGCAATGTATTTAAATCTTTACCACATGTTGACATGATAAATCATACGAAATATATCTACCTGGTATGTTGAATTATTTCGCTGGGATCTTAAATTTGTGGATTGCCCTTCCCACGAAAGACAGGAAATGAAATGTCCAACAAATAACAATGATTTCACAAAATTGTATGGGACTATGACATGTGTGTGTGGATTAACACATAAATGTTATCTCCACTCATTTAATAATACATTGTAATATAACATTATTTTGGTTAATTATTTTAGGCTCCTAATGTTGAATACAGTCACATCTTGCATCTGAAATTTCTTATGTCACTAACAAAATACATTAAAGTCGAATTGAAGGAATAAATGAAGGCTATTAGTAAGATGCAATTTATTAAACTAGATATTCCAAGAACAATGATTTTATCTCAGAAATGTGAGTCTCTAGTATCTACAGCAAGCACAGTAAGGTTTAGTGTAAATACAGATTATATTGGTCTTGAGATATGACATTTCTTTAGCAATATTTTTAAGTCAAGAAGGCTGCATCTAGCGTATAATTATTATTTTCTTTCATTGATAGGAATATAAATGTGAAATGAAAAATGTGAAATGAAACTATCTGCCTTAATTCTATTTTGTATGAAGTTCTTACCAAACTGTATCCTGTATGATAGTACACATTTGTTTATCAATTAATGACAAATGATTATAAGATGGACCACTTCACTTGGTGTGTTTGTATCAAATGTATAAATAGTTCTTCAATAAAAACTACAAATAAACGAACCTTGTGTTTTTGTTGTTTTCGTATACAGTACTTGTAACAGCATTGAAATATGTGTGTTGTATGGACTGATTGTGATCTTTGCGCTCTTTGAGAACTGTGTTGAGGGCAGCGCAATCGGACGTTTCCGGTTCTCCGATGTAAGCCATCTTAACGATAGACTTTTAATAACATACAGTTTCAATCTACAAAATACTTTTACTGTAAACATTTAGACTTATAATAAACATCTAATTCTATTCTTCGGTAT
>Ga0224511_10003673_pt1 | contig 11214 bp, 7 predicted proteins | sample SF_May12_sed_USG_2_FD_169988 | JGI IMG/M metagenome (GOLD analysis project Ga0224511, IMG submission 169988) | Sediment microbial communities from San Francisco Bay, California, United States - SF_May12_sed_USGS_8_1 | ecosystem: Environmental > Aquatic > Marine > Sediment | place: USA...
AATCCAGCGCGTTGTTGAAGAAGTCGCGATACACCTGGTGCATGTAGGCCTGGAATAAACTGTGCTGGCCGCCATCGGTGAGGTTGGGGTTGTCGGCATCGGCACATTCAGCATTTTTCAGGGTTTCCTGCGGGAACACGATAAAGTGGTTGTGCAGCATACGGATGCTGGGTACGCCGGGTGAGGTCAACGGCCAGGTGGCATCGAGGCTGGCTTCACCGGCCAGTACCAGGTGCTCGGCGGGGTCGGGGTATTTTTCCAGCATGTATTCGATGATGATCTGGTTCATGCGGTTCCAGACGTTTTTCACGTTCTCCGGCAGCTGGGTGCGGCGCACCGGACGACCTAATGGATTCAGGATGGTCTGCGAAGTGTTGTAGATGATGGAGGTATCGAATTCATTGCTGTGGCCCAGTGCCTTGCGGTACAGCAGCAGGTTTTCCGGATTGCTCAGCAGGCCGTTGTTGTGTTCCAGGTCGTTGAGGTTTTCGGTGCTATTGAAAAACTCGTTCGGTTTCATGCCTTCGGGCACGTCCAGTGGAATAGGACGGAACGGGGTGACGATTTGACGTGGCGCTTGCATCTTTTTTTAACCTGCGGTGGATCTGATTTTGTATGGCTGAATGATACTTTAATTGGATGAGACATGATATTTCGATGTGATTGTAGCTTGCTGTGTAGGGTGGTGTTTGTCTGCAGACTTGATTAAGAGTCTTAAATAGGGCTGTAATGATTGTTTTAATGCTTTAATGGTCTTATTTAGGGTTGTTGTACTTGCTTGACATGATGGTTAGAAATGATAATAATAGCCTTAAGTAAGGCTTTTAATGGCCTTAATTGTATTTTGTGATCTTATTAAGGGCTGTTATGGATTTTTATACTCTTTCAGATAAAGGCATAGAAGACGAACTGGGTGGTCGCATTAAGGCGCTGCGTCTTCGGAAAAATGTCACTCAAAAAGCATTGGCAGCGGCAACCATGTTATCGATCAATTCTATTAAGGCGCTGGAGGCTGGTCGCGGCAAGCTCTCAACCTTGATTGTTGTTTTGAGGGAGCTGGGTGCGTTGGAATATCTGGATAGCTTTGTGCCAGAAATTTCGATAAGCCCAATGCAGCTGGCGAAAACACAGGGCAAGGTGCGGGAACGTGCTTCGGGTGAATATCGTATTAAGCAGGACGACGATCAGCAATGGTAAAAAAAATCGATACCGCTGTCGTTAAGTTGTGGGGCGAGACCGTGGGGGCTGTGTCGTGGCTGGATGACCGTGGTTATGCTGTTTTTGAATATGACCCTGAATTCCTGAAAAAAGGTTTTGATGTTTCGCCGATTCATATGAGTTTGAATGCGGCGCGTCAGGGGGATGGTCGGTTTTTATTTCCTGCCTTAAATAAGGAAACATATTTAGGTTTGCCGGGTATGTTGGCCGATGCATTGCCCGACAAATTTGGTAATAGCATTATCGATGCCTGGTTAGCGCGCCAGGGTAGAAGTGGCTCAGATTTTAGCCCCGTTGAACGACTTTGTTACACCGGTAAGCGTGGCATGGGTGCGCTGGAATTTTCACCTGAAGTGGTTGGTGGCTACGATGCTTCTGTCGCCGTAGAAATTTCAGAGCTGGTTGCGCTGGCGCAGGCAATTATGAGCGAGCGCAAGCAACTGGATGCAAGTTTGGGTGAGTCTGAAAAAGATAATGCCGAGGCGATTTTAGATATTTTGCGAGTTGGCACTTCGGCCGGTGGTGCACGAGCCAAGGCAGTCATCGCCATGAATGGCGATGGCAATATTATGTCGGGTCAGGCCGATGCACCTGAAGGTTATGATTACTGGATATTAAAATTTGATGGTGTGACTGATCTGGAATTAGGTGAGTCCCGAGGTTATGGTCGTGTTGAGTACGCTTATTATTTGATGGCGAAGGCAGCGGGGATAACCATGTCGGAGAGTCGTCTATTAGAAGAAAACGGCCGCGCACATTTTATGACGAAACGTTTTGATCGCGTCAACGGAAACAAGCTTCATATGCAATCTCTGTGTGGGATTGCGCATTACGATTTTAATATGGCCGGTGCTTACGGTTATGAGCAGGCGTTTTCAGTGATGCGTCAATTACGTCTAAGTAAAGTCGAGGCAGCGGAACAATACCGGCGCTTGTTATTTAATGTTATCGCACGTAATCAGGATGATCACACAAAAAATATTTCTTTCTTAATGGGCATGGATGGCAAGTGGAAGCTCTCGCCAGCCTACGATGTTATTTATTCGCATAACCCTGCAGGCCATTGGACGAATCAACATCAAATGAGTGTTAACGGGAAACGCGATGGTTTTAATCGGCAGGATCTTATCTCGATAGGTGAGTCGATTGGTTTAAGAAAACCCGAGAGTGTTATTGGAGAGGTGCTGGATGCGGTAGAGCAGTGGCCGGAATATGCCAAAGAAGCGGGTGTGAAAAAAGAAGTGATGCTGGATATTAGAAAGCATCAACGCGTAATGATTAAATAAAAAAGGCTCCCTTGTGGGAGCCTTTTTCATAACACTATATAGATGTGTTTTATTTCATCAAGGCCTGCGCTGCTGGCAATGCCGCACCAGAATTAATATTGGCACCCATATCGCTCAGTACTACATCCAGTGCACCCAGACAAAGCAGGATGTTTTCAGCGCGTGAGCTGTGACCCATCAAACCAACACGCCAGACTTTACCGGCCAGTGCGCCCAGACCGGCACCGATTTCAAGATTGAATTCGTTGAGCAGGGTGCTGCGCACCGCGGCTTCATCAACACCATCGGGGATGGTGACTGAGTTCAGCTGTGGCAGGCGGTAGGCTTCATCAACGACAAAGGACAGACCCATGGCTTCGAAGCCAGCGCGCAATGCCAGGTGGTTGTCCATGTGACGTTGCCATGAATTTTCCAGGCCTTCGTCCTGCAACATCACCAGTGATTCGTGCAGTGCGTAAAGTGCGTTGACCGGTGCGGTGTGGTGGTAAGCGCGTTTTGCGTTTGGCCCCCAGTAACCCATAACCAGGTTGGTGTCGAGGAACCAGCTTTGTACGCGGTGTTTGCGAGTGGTGATGACGTCGACCGCGCGCTGGCTGAAGCTGACCGGTGAAATACCGGGTGTACATGACAGGCATTTCTGGCTGCCGGAATAAATCGCGTCGATTTCCCATTCATCAACTTTTAGTTCGCTGCCACCTAAAGAAGTTACGGCATCAACCAGTACCAGTGCGTCGTTATCGTGCGCTATCTTGCTCAGTGTTTTTGCATCGGAGCAGGCGCCGGTAGAAGTTTCAGCGTGTACAAACGCCAGTAGTTTTGCATCCGGGTTAGCTTTCAGTGCTTCCTCGGCCTTGTTTGGATCGACCGGCTTGCCCCATTCATCTTCAACCATGACCACGTTTGCGCCAGCGCGTTCGGCGACTTCTTTCATGCGACCACCGAAAACACCGTTCTGGCAGATCACGACCTTGTCGCCGTGTTCGATCAGGTTCTGGAAGGTGGTTTCCATGCCAGCAGAGCCGGGTGCAGATACCGGGATGGTCAGCTGGTTTTTGGTCTGGAAGGCATACTGCAGCATCTGTTTGACTTCATCCATCATGCCGACAAAAGCCGGATCGAGATGGCCGATGCAGGGACGCGACATCGCAGAGGTTACACGCGGGTGTACGTCAGAAGGCCCTGGCCCCATCAGTGTGCGAACAGGGGGGTTGAATGAAGTGAAAGCCATGTTTTAAACCTTTAATTTGGGTGGTATTTGTATTGGGGCGGTATTCTGCCAGAAATTACATTTCCCAACTACCACAAAGAAACAATGTTCTTAGGGTGGGTATCTGGTGGACTGTTTTTACCCGGAGTGAGTTCAGGTGAAATGCTCGTCCAGCACCTCAAGCCAGTGTTTGACCGGTACATCGGCCTTGCTCGCCATGTGCATCTGGCAGCCGATATTGGCCGTGGCGATTAGTTCGGGCTGGCCGTTTTGCAGGGCGGATAATTTGTTGTCCAGCAGTTGCTGCGAGAGTTTTGCCTGCAGGATCGAATAGGTGCCGGCCGATCCGCAGCACAGGTGTGGGTCCTGTACGTCGGTGAGTGTGAAACCGGCATTAGCTAATATTTTTTCTACCACGCCATTGAGCTTCTGGCCGTGCTGCAGGGTGCAGGGGCTGTGGAAAGCGATTTTGGGTGTCGGCCGGGATGGCGTTAATGTAGACAGGTCTTCATCACGCAGTATCTCACTGACATCTTTGGCCAGGGCACTGACCTTGCTCGCCTTTTCAGCATAGTGCGGGTCGTGCCTGAGTAATTCAGCATAGTCTTTGATCACGGCGCCGCAGCCGCTGGCCGTGATGATGATGGCTTCGATACCTGCTTCAATATGGGGCCACCAGGCATCGATATTTCGGCGCATGAAATCAAGGCCTTCTTCGCTGGCCGACAGGTGATGGCTGACTGCGCCACAGCAACCTGCATCCGGTGCAGTGATCAGTTCGATATCCAGTTTCTGCAAAATGCGCGATGCGGCTTCATTGGTCTGCGGGGTGACCACGGACTGGACGCAACCCTGCAGTACCAGCATCTTGCGCTCTTTGCTTACTGATGAAGTCTGGCCAGATGTTTGCGGTACGGGTAGTTTGCGTTTCAGCGTTGCCGGCAGTACCGGCCTGAACAGCAGACCCAGTTTATAGAGCGGCGCAAAACGTTTTGGGTAGGGCACGATCTTGCGCAGCAAAATCCTGGGTATTTTCTGCAGCATGTTACGCGGCACCTGCTGGTCGACGACTTCACGGCCGATCTCCACCAGCCTGCCATAACGCACGCCGGAGGGGCAGGTAGTTTCACAGGAGCGGCAGGTCAGGCAACGGTCGAGGTGGCTCTGGGTTTTGCTGCTGATTTCTTTGCCTTCCAGTACCTGTTTGATCAGGTAAATTCGGCCACGTGGCCCGTCCAGTTCGTCGCCCAGCAACTGGTAAGTTGGGCAGGTTGCTGTGCAGAAACCGCAATGCACGCACGAGCGTAAGATGGCTTCTGCATCCTTGATATCCGGGTTATCCGAAAATTTTTCGCTGATATTGGTTTGCATGATGGGTTACAGCTCGGGGTAAAGCTTGCCAGGATTTAAAATGTTTTCCGGATCAAACGCCTGTTTCAGGTTCTGGTGGATACGCATCATGCCGGGTGTTAGTGGCTGAAAAATACTGCTGCCTCCAGGTTGTCGGAATAAACTCGCGTGCCCATCCAGTTTAGCTACAGCATGCTGGATGACCTCAGCTGGCACATCGCTTTTTAGCCAGCGCAGGGCGCCGCCCCATTCATACAGGCAGTCGTCGTTATCGTAGTCAGCAGGCAGTCCGAGTGATTCGACATCCGAGGCCACGGAGATGCGCCACAATGGTTTATCACTGATAAAAAAATCCAGTTGTTGCTCTTTTAACGAATGCCAGTATTGCTTATCTTCTGCCATTGTCTCTCCACCGACGGTTTCGATGGCCGCATTCACGGCTTTCGTTGCCCCTGAAAAGCGCACGCGCAAAACAGCGCCATGGTAGCTGCTGGCGGAAATTGGTAGCGGTGTTTGTGACCAGGTGTGGATTCTGTTGAGTGCTTCGGAAGGTGAGCATGCAAACTGCTGGGTCACTTCCATTTCGGCTTTTGGCAGAACTTTTAATGATACTTCCAGCAGTACACCCAGGGTGCCCATTGCACCTGCCATCAGTCGGGAGACATCGTAACCGGCGACATTCTTCATCACCTCTCCGCCAAAGCTCATTATTTCACCTTTGCCGTTGATGATTTTGCAGCCCAGTACCAAATCACGGGCAGCCCCGGCATGGGCGCGGCGTGGGCCTGACAGGTTGCAGGCGATAGTGCCGCCAATGGTTGCGCTCTCAGAAAAAGCCGGTGGTTCGAACGGCAACATCTGGCCGTTGTTATCCAGCAGTGCTTCAATTTCAGCTAATGGTGTGCCGGCGCGGGCGGTGATCACCAGTTCTGTTGGTTCGTAATTGAGTACACCGCAGTGGCCGGATACGTCGAGTGTTTCAGCTGAAGCTGCGCGCTCATCGTTACGACCATAGAAGGCCTTACTGTTTCTGCCGACGATAGATAGCGCAGTCTTCTGCTCGAAGGCCTGTTGTACCTGTTGTGCTAGTTGCTGGCTTATATCAGTGTTCATTGTTATCGACCTAAAATCTTTCCAGTTCGGGAAATGGAAGCTCGCCTTTATGGACGTGCATGGCGCCGAACTCGGCACAGCGGTGTAGCGTTGGTACCGCCTTGCCCGGGTTCAATAATCCCAGTGGGTCAAATGCTGCTTTCACTGCGTGGAACTGGGTGAGTTCGAGGCTGTTGAATTGCACGCACATCTGGTTGATTTTTTCCATGCCGACGCCGTGTTCGCCGGTGATGGTGCCACCGACTTTGACGCAGAGTTCGAGAATTTTGCTGCCGAACTCCTCGGTGCGTTCCAGTTCGCCGGGGATGTTTGCATCGTACAGAATCAACGGGTGCAGGTTGCCATCGCCAGCATGAAAGACATTGGCGATTGGTAGCTTATACTCGGCAGACAGGTCAGCCATGGCTTTTAGTACCTGCGGTAACTGTTTACGTGGGATGGTGCCGTCCATGCAGTAATAGTCCGGTGCTAACCTGCCAACAGCAGGGAAGGCTGATTTGCGTCCCTGCCAGAACATCAGGCGCTCGGCTTCGTCTTTTGCAGTGCGCACTTCTGTGGCACCGCTATTATTTAAAACCTCGCGTACCTTCAATACATGTTCCGAGACTTCTTCATTGGTACCGTCGAGCTCGCACAGCAAAATGGCTTCGGCTTCCAGTGGGTAACCCGCGTGTACAAAATCTTCAGCCGCCTGGACAGCCAGCTTGTCCATCATCTCCAGTCCACCGGGGATGATGCCGGCAGCAATGATATTGCCCACCGCTTCACCGGCTTTGACCACGTCGTCGAATGCTGCCAGCAGCACCTGTGCCCGTTCCGGCTTAGGTAATAGTTTTACCGTGACTTCGACGATGACACCGAGCATGCCTTCTGAACCGGTCATCAATGCCAGCAGGTCATAACCGGCGCTATCCAGTCCGCTGCCGCCGATGGTCAGCAACTCACCTTCGATGGTGATGATCTTTAGTTGCTGGATGTTATGTACGGTCAGGCCGTATTTCAGGCAGTGTACACCGCCGGAGTTTTCAGCCACGTTACCGCCGATGGTGCAGGCGATCTGGGAAGAAGGGTCGGGCGCGTAATACAGGCCGAATTCATCAGCGGCCTGGGAGATAGCGAGGTTGCGTACACCGGGCTGTACCCTGGCGATACGCCTTTTAGGATTGATGTCGATAATGTTTTTGAATTTGGCGAGGCTGAGCAGCACACCCTGTTCGTGTGGTAGTGCGCCACCGGAAAGGCCGGTACCGGCGCCGCGTGCCACCACCGGTACTTTGTGTTGATGACACAGGCTGAGAATTTGCTGCACCTGTTCGATGCTTTCCGGTAATGCCACTACCAGCGGTATTGCGCGGTAGGCAGACAGGCCGTCACATTCATAGGGCTTGAGGTCTTCCTCTTCGTACAGCACTGAACTGGCAGGAACGATCTGTTGTAACGCATCAATTAATGCGCTGCTACTTATGTTCGATTCAGTTTTTTCGGGTCTGTACATTTTTATGCCACATCTAAATTACACGCGTCTATTACAGGGACGGATGTTATCGGATTAACGGAATTTATACAGCCTGATCCAGGCGTTGATCGGGTTCGGGTCTCAGGCGTTGTAGTACTGTTGCCAGCGCGTCATCATCGCCGACGTTTCCGGGGAAGATCACCACTGGCATGCCGGGGTAGTTCAGGTGGTCATCCGGGCAGCGCACCACCGAGCAGCCAGCAAGAATCTGTCCGACAACCCGCGAGGTACGCAAAGCCAGGCCATCACTCAAAACATCGTTCGAGGTGATGCCGCCCTTGCTGATCAAAAAGCCGAGGGTCATTGGCAGGTTTCTCACTATGTCCATCAGGAAGGCTGACACCTGTTCACCAAAGGCAAGGCGTGAAGCCTGGTCATCGAACTGTAATTCGGTGCGGCTAGTATATATTACCGGTGTAACATTGTTTGCATGGCTGTGTTCGGCAGCAGCAATAATATCGTTGAGTAATTGTGCACGCTGCTCAATAATTTTTGTGACATCAATTTCAATCCCTTCAGTGCCTTCCTGTTGCAGCAGTGCATTGAGCTGTTGCGTGGTTTTCTTAACATGTGAACCGATAATCACGGCGCCAGCCATATGACCACGAACGTACTCCCGCATTTTTTCTGCGGCTACCGGCTGTGCTGGCAAATTCGCCAAAGCGGTTAACAGGCTGGCAGCGCTGCGGAATAAAAAGCGTTTGCCCTGTTGCGCGGCCTGCATTAATTGTTCGCAGAAATGGTTCAGGTCATCCTGGGTTTCGCCATCGACAGCGCAGCAGACATTGTCTTTCAGCGCCAGCAGGCGGGTGAGTGAATCGCCACGCACATCACCTAAGTCGAAACGTTCGACCTGCGATGACTTGATACGACCACCGGTTTTTTCTTCGACGTAATCCGGCAGGTAACTGTGCGAATAGCCGAACACCGAATCATTGGCAAATTCAGTTTTATGCACTGGCACATCCTGGCCATCGACAACCAGGTAATGTGTGCTGTTAATGGTTTTGCGGCCACCTTCGAAAAAGGCAGGCACCATAAAATGTGCATCGAACGGCCCCAGTTCCTCGGCGATAACATCGGTTTCCACCGGGTAGTGACCGCGCAAAGTGGAGTCAGAGCGGCTGACCAGCAGCGGATTGATATGGATTCCCTCCGCGGCCAGTTCGTCCAGTGCCGTGCGCAGGTTGATGCATACCTCGCGTGTCAGTGTCTCCGCCTCCGCGGCACTCATGCCACGGGTATTGGTGAGCACAAAAAACAACGGTGCATCATCCTGCAAACCCTGCTTCAGTGTTTCTACGTCCCAGCGGGTCAGCAGCAGGCAGCTGTGAACTGTCTGTGAGCCGGTTGGGTCATCATCAAGTACGATAATCCTGGTTTTAGTCATTGACTTGATCTCCAGTTGATTCGGCTGGCCACGAATGGCCAGCCGTATGCCTTAGGCCGCTTTTTCGCTATTAATAAAACCTTCGATCGATGCCAGCATGGCATCGGCGGTGATGCCATTGAAGTCCATGATCTCAGCTGGGGAGGCCGTGGTCTCACCACGTTTCCAGCAGAAGGTGTCACGTTGCGGTGCTCGGGTACGTAGCAGTACAGGTTCCAGTGCAGCACTTGGACCGCCGCTGACTGCGAGCAAGGTATCACCATCAAACAGGGCATTGAAATGATCATCATCCATAAACTTGTTGTCAGGCTCTGATACGGTGTCCCATGCGATGTCACTCGGACGGTACAGGCGGCGCGGATTAATAACAGCAACGATACGTACTTTATAACCTTCGCTTTCCAGCTTGTCTTTGGCTTCAAAGACCGGCAGGAAGATCATGTCACCGGTAACCGCAAATACTACCGTGCCTTTACTGCCGGTCTCGGATTCATAGATGGTCGCCGCACCTTCTTCTATTGCCTTGCGTGATTCGTCTATCGACATATAAACCGGCAGCGGACTTTTTGAAGCAATGATCACCATGCTCTTGTTGTAGCTGGCCGTGGCATATTCATACGCCGTCTGGATCGAGTTCGCATCACAGGGAAACAGCGGGTAGGAATTACCATTGCGCATCATCGCTGCAAAATAGTTTTCGATTTCCGGGCGCTGATGGGTCCAGCCGTTACGACCCTGTTCCAGTGCGCCGGCGGTAAACATGCAAACGGTCGATGGTGTCTTGCGACGCAGTTCGGCCATTGCCTGGGCCACGGTCTGCATGATAGGCCAGCCGTTGATCGCGAAAGACTCATACGATAGCCAGATTGAACGTGAACCGAACAGCGATAGCCCGGCAGCAAAACCGGCGCAGGCATCTTCATTCAATGGCTCGTAAACCTGGCCATTGGGCTCCTGGTTATAGAGTGGGTCCTGGGTCGGGTGGCGGATCTTGAGTGCGTCATTGATGTTTTTCATCGCTGAAGCTTCGTTGCCATCGGCATTGGTGACCACATATTTTTCATCGGACAGGCCAACCTGGCCAACCAGTGCGCCCATGGCGGTTGAAGGTACGGCCTGTTCGTCTTTGCCGAACTCGTTCATATCCAGTTTTGGTAATGGTGTGAATTCCAGTTCACCTTCGGTCACCACTGTTTTTGCAGCCGGGCCGCCACCAGCACGTGTCAGATTATCTCGCACTAGCTGCCATGCTTCTGGTGGTAATGCACGGCGTTGCAGGCCGTCGATAATGTGTGGCTGGTCGAGCGTGTCGGCCGGGTACAGGTTATGCGATTTCGCGCCAACGGTGTGTACACCGGTGCCTTTAAGCTGCTTGATGATAAAGGCAGTCAGCTTGCCATTCATTGCTGATTTTGCAGCGCTATCAATACCGGTCAATACGGCTTTGGTGAATGCTAAACGCTGTTTCAGCGAGAACTGGCTGCTATCGACATAAGCACCTTCCTGCCCGCTGTCATCAAAATCTTTAGCATCAATGAGAATAACTTCGTCGAAACCGTGGCCTTTCCAGTAGGCCATCATTTCGTAATTTTTATGTAATGACACCATGGAATGATGTTCCTGTGAATAACCGTTCCAGATCAGTACTGGCAAAAAGTTGGTGATCTCAGGGTACGCGGTGTGGAAATGCATCATCGAATTCAATACATAGGGTTCACCCATGCCGCCATCACCGATAGTAACGGGGAACAGTTTGTCACGGTGCAGGTAGGCACCGGCCATGGCAAAGTGCTGCCCCTGACCCAGTGGGCCGGCAGGTGCCAGCAGGCCGGGGATGGCACCGGAGAGATGACCCAGAAGTCCGTGCTTTTCACGGAAACGCTGCATCATGTCATCCATATTATTAATGCCCATTTCTTCAAGTGAGCTATCGAGGAACATTGAAGAGTAGAAACCAGGTGCATGGTGGCCGACTTCAGTCACGATATTGGTGTGGCCAAGCATCATCAGTGAAGCATGTGCTTCTGCACTGGAGGCGAATCCACCTGGGTGACCGCTGCCTTTTGAGCCGGTGACCTGTAAAGTAAGGTAGCGTAGAGCATCTGCCGCCAGTAATGTCTGGTAAACACTGTCG
>Ga0224511_10003674_pt1 | contig 11212 bp, 8 predicted proteins | sample SF_May12_sed_USG_2_FD_169988 | JGI IMG/M metagenome (GOLD analysis project Ga0224511, IMG submission 169988) | Sediment microbial communities from San Francisco Bay, California, United States - SF_May12_sed_USGS_8_1 | ecosystem: Environmental > Aquatic > Marine > Sediment | place: USA...
GACAACGGATCCAGCTATTCTTTTCTATGTGTCCGGAAATACCAAGACCTTTACAAACTGTGCCCATTACTGCGCTTCTTTAAGAAGTGAACTTTCGATGGTTGCCACAGATATCATCAGTCAAGATACCGGAGCAATTTATTACTGGATCAATGCTGCATCAGCACAAAGTGTTTCACAAGGGCACTGCACAATTGCTATTGGAATACAGGGAATGCAGCCTATTGTACGCGATGGTTTTAATTGTACAATTTCTGCGCATTGCGTATGTCTGCGTAATTTGACTTATTTGGGTATGTTGTACGTGTTATTGTGTCGTTCTGTGTGTTGCTTTTGTACGGGCCATTTTGTCATGGTGCCCTTAAACTTGACCTATCTACATTGTTTACAACATTCTTTATTTGAACATCTATTCAATTTTTATGGTCAGGTACCTTTATAAGCCATTTTAAACCTTATTTGGGTTTAATAGTAATACTGTTAATGACAAGCACATCAATTTTAACACCAGAGTTTCCATAGCAACACATTAACTTGTCTTTCGTTGCCTTATTAAGTTAAACCTGTTCACAAAAACATACTTTTCGCATATTAAATTTTGTCATCCAGCCTTTTAATACTAATTTAATATTAACTTCAGGATTAGGGTTTAATCAGTTAATATGATGTATCTGTATCCATGGTAACTGCATTTAAGTCCAATTGTTTACTCAAAGATAAAAATATAAGATCCTTTGTATGTTTTTCCACATTTGACCTAAGCTCTCTTTATTAGGTTGCAATTTTATTATATTCTAAGACAAGCTTTTCAGAGTGATATTTTTTGCACCCATTAGCTCAAGCTGTCTCATCCTATTTCATCTTACACGTGTACATTCGATTAAAATATTGTCTGGTTTATTGATATATATATTTTCTGTAAGCTAAAGATATAAGCAGGTTTCTATTTCAAAGTTTAAAATGTCTTACCCTTATGATAAACCCTAAATGATCTATCAAAATGTGCTTATTTGGAAAACATTATTGTATTTTATTCCACATTTAAAAATAAATTTGAAGATGCCATATTTTTCATTTAAATATACTGTTATACATAAGTCTGTTCAGATCGCTTCAATTTAACACCAAATTACAAAGATATATAAAAATTTGACAAAGTAATGGTCAATTCAAAAGCGGCATACCATAGTTACACTTAATGGATTTGATTATTTACCTTATAACATTATTAGGTGACATCTACAATGTACCCTAGCGACACCCATGGTACTGTACTGAACACACCATAAGGTGGGTGTCGTGCATTGACAAAAATTTTTAATGTCATACGGGGGTCACACATTTAGAATTTTTAGGTAGACTATGTCAATGAATTTTGCAAGAACATAACTACATTATTGTGTAGTTATATATTTCTGGTCCTTAGGGATCACGGAGTGTACATGTGTGTTTTTTACATTTGAAAATGAAGATCCGATCATGCGCTAGGGGGCGTCCGTGGTGTGGCATCATTCATTACCACTGATAAACTGCTTTAATAAAACCGAGGCTGCTGTATTATCGTGCAGGTTATGCTTCCTGAGGGATTACCCTTTCACCAGTTTAATAATAAGCCAAAAAGTCAAACATGTGACCAAAACGATTAAGCAAATTTGTTTTGACTAACGTTACTTACGCGAGACTCACATAAAGAATATAGCGCATGCTTATTTCGACGTTTTGCCTAACGCCCAGGATAAGAAATTGGAGTAATAATCAGTTTTATTGTTAGTTTAATAAATTAGATATGTGTTTTATTTAACAGTAAACATGTAGAGTCGTCTGAATTGAAGTAAACGTCTAATGCAAAGAAACAAAGAACGTTTTTGATACAAGCCTATACACATTCAAACGAAGATATTGTTGCCCAGTTATAATAAACTTTGAAGGTATTTTTAAAATATGTTTAGCACACTGGTCAGAGTGGTCTACATGGACGGCATGCACTGGTGGGGCCTGCAACAGTCACGGTCAAAGAACTCGCTTTCGATTCTGTACATATAACGATGGCCCATCGACATTTTGTCCAGGAAGTGGAAAAGACACCGAATCGTGCGTTGTCGTTTGTGCAAGTTAGTAAACATTTTGTTTCTTTCCGCACTTTTCGTTAATGCATTATCTACAGTTTTGTGCTTATTTAACGCCTTTTGTCATCATGTAAATGGTACATAAAACATTTACTTTGCAGCTCTGTTTACAAGAGTCTATCTCATTAAAGGCAATTCAGTCGGTAGATCATGGAACAGTAATTAATTGTTTACGGTGTCAATGAGTTGTAAGCGTTTCATCGTATATAATAAAACAGGATATTCGCTAGGCAGGTGTTTAGTTGTCCTTCACAGCTAAATTAAAACATAGTCAGCTGATTAGGAAGCCTTTTTATTGTAATCCGACATAGAAGTAAAAAGTCAGGACAAAATTGTCTAACACAACTAAATTACGATTTAATAATACGTCTGTTTCGTTTACTTTTAACTTCATATGTATACGTATATATGTATAACAACATACGTTTTCTACACGTAAAGAGGATTTTAGTTATCCTTTAAACAACACAAATCACTAGGGTAAGATTCTTTAGCGAGAGGATGAATTGCTTTAAAGTTTAAATGTCTGTTGCGTCATGATGTTGTAAGAGTTTTTGTGTCGTCCCTTGTGCTAGTTTTTGTACGGGCCATTTTGTCATGGTGCCCTTAAACATGACATATCTACATTGTTTGCAACATTCTTTGTTTGAACATCTCTTCAATTAATATTGTTTTAATGCCCATACAAACTGCGTACAAAGGTATATACTAGGTAAAAAGGTTAGCAACTGAGGCTTAAATTGTAGTCTATTTCATTTAAGGAAACATAATACATAAAATCAGTAGATAAATGTGTAGATAGATGCAACAGCAACAAAAATCAGTAAGATTGATAACGACAACTCTCTGGGTCACATCCTAAAAGTCACACAGGCCTCTATATCGTGTATGGTAGCCGTTTTGTCTATCACAGTGGTACAATGTTTCATGAATGTTAAATGAATGAAATCCCGGCCAAGCGCATAACCCGCCATGTCACCATGGGCACTTAAGAAAAGTGGCACTGTATCTATATTTATATTACTTTATTTATTGCAAAAAAAGAAAGACCTAAAAGAAGACTTCAAATCAGCTGACTGTTAAACTGAAGTTTTATCAGATATTCATCTATTGATACATGTATAGTCGCTTAGCTCTTTGAAAGACCTCGAACTGTTGGAAACAAGTTTGGTCACGTCTGATCAAGGTTAAAGTCCTTGTGGTTAAAAACAGAAACATGACTTATAACAAATGTGGTTTAGTTACTGTGACAAAATTCAAGAACAACAAGGGGCAAATCCCTGGCAAATGTGACATTTACCTTAATTATTTGATATCATCATATCTGTGTTTTCATTAACAAAACATTGATTAAGAAATATTTTAGAAAGGGCAAAAATAAAGCAAACGTTAGGTTTTCATGACAAAATCCAAGTATAGAAAGGGGCAGAAGTCCGAAAGATGACCTTGAGCAGAATACTTTGGCATCGTCTTGTCCGTTGTACTTTGGCATCGTCTTGTCCGTGTTGTCATAAGCAATACAATTTTAAGTTTGATAAAGAAATATTAAGAAATGGCAAAATTATAGTCAACGTTAAGTTTCCGTGACGGAATGACCGACGGACGGCAACAGACACAGTGGTTCCTTTTCTTCGAAATAGCGACATTAATGCGTACCTTTCGCGTATGTAGTCACTCTTCTTAAAGGATGGATAACTATCAAAGGTTGGGAATGTGTTTGATGCAGGTTTGGTGTTAATGTCTTGTTTGGCTATAAAAGTTTGAAATTGGGGAAATATGTAATCTAACGTCATCTTTAGTAAAAGCAGTTAGTCATACATAGTTACGTATTTTAGGTATGTTGATTCCATTGATTTTGCTCTATCACGGCTGTCAAATCCAAATGGCCGCCGCGAATAACTTGTAAAAATACTTAAAAATGAATGTTAGTACAGCGGCCATCTCGTATTTGAAATGGCCCACTGTTTTATTCCATAACGTCATTTATAACTTATAGATCCCTGCAACACTCCCTTATATACCAATGTGAGGAATTTTAAAGACATATACGTTTGAAAGTCCAATGTGTGTTGGTCATTTTGCCAATGTCTACCCTTTCGGCGCTTGTGCGTTTTTGAACATTTTAAGACAAATTGCAATGTAGTTGAGTTAAAAATACTGTACAAGGTAATTTCATATTGTATCATATTGAACAAGCATTTCTAACCAAATAATCTTTGAGTAGCCGCTCCGGAAATCCATGTTTTACACTTTATTATTCCATATACAACCGTTTGCAAATTCCGTTAAAAGACAGAGATAAAGTGGTCGTGGTATTGACGTTCTAAACTCACGAAGGCGGAGCCTATTTGTTGCAGCGAGAGAGTTCGCCGCTAATGTCAGTTGAGAAGTTTGTGTAATGATTTTTGACACACGTTCAGCGTCTAACACAGTGAACCTGCACATCGGCTAAGCCAAGATAATGTGACATCTTTTGTTTTTTGAAGTGTTATAAAAAGATTTTAAAGCTGTGACAAAAATATATTTTGATAAAAAATAAAAATGAATAGATTTTTGATAATCTTTCTAAAATGTATACTTTTACATACAATGTATCTATGACTATTGTTTATTTAATGAGACTTGTATGATCATGGAAAATGGCCATTTTTGGAACGTTATGCTGTTGCCGGGTTTTTGGTACTTTCTTCACAACCTCGCACTAATTTATTTAGAAACAATGCAGTGTTTGTACACAGTTTTCCTAATGGAGATATCATTACTTTTAATGACATATTTTTACCAAATTTAAATAAACGATTTGTTGAAACATGTTAAAGTGTACCCTAGTTATACATTTCGACTTTTTAACACTTATTATTTTTTTGTGCTCGGTCGGTCGGTCGGTCGGTCGGTCGGTCGGTCGGTCAGTCAGTCAGTCAGTCAGTCAGTCAGTCAGTCAGTCAGTCAGTCAGTCCGACAGATCGTATCAATATGGTGATCACGGACGGACGGACGGACAGTAAGGTATGCAAATCTAAACTGATCTCTAACTGATACAAGCAAGTCATATATATACAGCATATGCTCAGCCATTTAATGGCGCGAAAAAGCACGTGGAAATGCTGTTGACAAATAATAATGTCTGGCGGAGCTAAGGTCAACGGAGCTAATATTAAAACGGCTTCAATACATATGCATAATAAAACATCGCAATCTTCGCGACAACATTTATATTTCTATAAACTTCAGTAATGCACGTGCAAGTGCAAAAGATTGGCTGTAACAAACCCAAGTTTTTGTATCTGTATAATCAAAACAAACCTTTCCGAACATCATAAGTATATAAGTATATAAGTAACAAATATTTATGAAATAAATAGGCAATGCAAGACTAATACGTGTTGCACAATTCATCAATACAAATTGATATCAAGTTATGACAGCATCATATATGTGACAAATGTAGAATATTTATTACAATTGAAAAGAAAGCTTAAAGCTTATACTAGGTCTCGCTTCTATTTGGAAATCATGCTGCATTATCGGTGTGATCGCGACTTGAACGAGCAGAAAAATGGTTGCGGAAAACGACGTAATGAGTACGATATTATATAAAACATTCATCTATTTTAGCACTACACTGTAGTACATACGAAACAAATGAAGGCAATCCGAATCACACGATGGGATTTTGCTCAAGATGTATTTTACATGTCAAATTTGACAGCTGCGTGTATAATAATGGTATTCTATCTAAAGGGTGAATAAAACATGAAGTAAACAACATCATCACATTTACTTTTTATTGTATCTCACAATAAGGGAAATTGATGTTGCATAATTATGCATGTTTATCCTTTTAATGTCACATATCTACATCACACCTGTATTATGACTTTTCCTTCAGATATCTTCATTAAGGCCTCTGATAACAACATCTGTTATAAGCTGTTTTCTTTCGTGTTTGACTAGATATGTACATGAAATTACAGCACTGCAACCTGTTCATATAAGGGGCTGGGGAAGGTGGGAAGCTTTACTGGGGTTGATCCGTTGCTTTACAAAACACATTTGCATGCATGTCAATGAGCTTGCGAAATGGACTGGCCAGGGTACGGGGCGCATGACCAACTGGCAGCCCTGCTATGTCTTTCAACATCCAATATCTGTCCTCATCAGCAAAACATCATGCATGCCAGACTTAAAATTGTTTAACTCTGGTTCCCAAACCAGACATCCATCAGTATTATGTATATGCTAGTGTAATCAATGTCAACAGTCAGAAGAGTGGAATGAGATGTCATGCATGGATGGCTTTTACTTTTAAGGCATGCTAACCTTTAATCACAGAGTTTTCAATCCTGACCTCGACATTGTTCTGAAACAATACAAACGGGAGATTAAACCAGTATGTAATGATGTATAAAACAATGATACTAGGATGTAATCCTTATCAATAAGTAAATAAATGTAACAATGAATTAATTAAATATAGTAGATGAAGATATAAATGTATACTTAACAATAATATTCTTGTTAGATGTTCGACATAAATATATAATAATAAATTGATAAGAAAAACACAAATATTTAGTCTGAATTTGTAATAGGTGGGCAATGCAGGACCATTGTACTCTTTGGTAATATAAATGGAAGAGACGTTCAAAGAAAAAATGTTGTAAACAATGTGGACAAGTTAAGTTTATGGGCACCATGACAAGATGCTTGCCTGGACCATCTTTGTATTTTTGATCGATAGTTTTAATATACGTTTAAAGGATATTAAATGCTCCATACGCATATAAACCTTATATTCTAGCAGTAAAAACAATTGCAAGTACAAACAATTCTAAATTGGAAGACAATTAGTGAAATGACCGCACATATTTGTACAAAGAACATGTTGAGTCGACCCCAAAAATTGTGGCCAGCTGATTCGCTTTGACTCCCGGTACATGCCCTATAACTTTCACTTGTAAAATCTGTTTGCCTGCATGTTTTGTAACACAACTGTTCTGTATGTGAAGATATGTGATATGGTTACATATTGCAATATACCTTTTTCTTAGTTGGCCCCATTCCTTGTCACAGTTCAAATAATACCGCAGAACAGGTATGATGTTTAAAATGAAAACATGCAAAATCACGTGACAATAACAAAAAGGCAGAACGCTGAGATTTTATGACGTAATCAATCGCTATTAATTTCAATTGGAAAAGGGAAAGCCTTCAGGAACTACAGGCAGTATCAAAACAATAACAAACAAGATGGCCGTCCTTATACTTTCATAAAACAATATTAAAGTTGATAAATGTGTAAGTAGTTTCTTTAAAAAAATAAAAGCTTTATAAAAATATGGAAAGGCTAAGTTTAAGATACATAAGAGTGTTCTTAGGTAAGGGATATTAAAGAATTTACAAAATAATTGGTATATTTGCTATTGTTTCACGGTTCAAAACTAAGGACCATGGGTTTTTCAGAATGTGCTTATCATATTATTTGTTTAGAAAATCTTGAGTAATTAATGAAACAGTATGCTGTAAGGAAACACCATTAGTTTTATATTTTACTGTTTTAATCTTTTTGAGAAAGTCCCCGTAAAAGTGTGGATGCGATATACCCCTTCAATTAAATTTATCAAGGAAGAATTAAACTGTTCTACTAAATCAAAATGTCTTTTTTAAAATTTGGCAAATGTTTTTCTAAGTTTATGATAGAGAAAACCCTGCTTTAAAAGTTTTCTAGAAATAATAGAATTCATATCATTAAAATCTTCAACTTTGTTGCCATCGAGGCTAGGAAAATTGACACTATCGAAATCAAAATCATCTCTCGTGTCATAAATATTAATTGTACAGCGGAGGTTAAGGATTTGAATATCTCAGTCTAAAACGTAGCTTTATCATCACTACTATTGGACTGCAGAAGAATAAGTTCTTTAGGGTAAATAGCTGTTATGTTAGTTTGAAATAAAGTATTGGCTAGTGAAAATAAATCATCAAGATACCTATTAGTATTATTAAACTTTTCAATTAAATTAAGTCATTCAATTTAGAGAGGTTTTTCATAAATTCACTGTCATAACAAAAAAAAGAAAGAAGTCAGCTACCAAAGGTGCATAATTAGCTCCCATTGGTATTCCAGTAACTTGTTTATATATGTCAATCCCGAACTTAATAAAAAACTATCTAGAAGATAACGAAGTATATCACAAACATCTTCACATGACCAATATAAACAAGTATTATATTTATTATCAGAGAAAAAGGCCTTATTCTTACTAACTACAACAAAGGTCGTTTTTTCCCTTGCAAAAAACTTTTCCACAAGCCCTATAAGGTTACGCTTAACTAAATAAAGTAGGAAAGAGGTATATAACGTTGAAAAATCAGAAGTATTAATTTCAGAGACCGTGTAACGTTTACATTTAATTGCATTTATAACTTCAAGAGAATTATCAATAAACCAGAAAAAATTAACCCCAGAGTTTTCAATACTGATTTCCCATCACCTTAGGAACATTAAGGTGTTCCCCTTTTTCGTACTTATGGCCATCCGTTGCCCAGCTCGTGTTGCGCCTAACTTAACATATGAATGCTAGAATATTCAAAACAACTTTCTTTAGATCTTGTCAGCATGTGCACATACGAATTGCGTATTTTGACAAACTTTGAACCAGAATTAGAACGCACTTAGGGGTCAAGTGTGTGTCTAGCATACGTTTTTGCGGACATCCGTTTCCGTTATAACCGTTTCAGCTTAATGTTTGAATCATTATTTTTATACATTTTAAATACAAATACAAAACCTAACTTTATTTCATATGAAGATGACATCCCTCTCCCCCTTGCGTACTTCGTACCGCCCTATTTTGACGTTGCGTATTACACACCGCCAATGTTTGGCCTCGCGTACTGCGTACCATTTATCACCCAAAACAACCATTGTTGGCGTTTCTTTTTACATAAAACAGATTAAATGACAGTATGTTGCATGCACATGTGCACTTATTCTTGCAAACCGTAGCTTTGATGCGTTTGTTTGTTAAATTTCCTTGTGTTTTTTACCTCCCAAAATCAATGTTTAAGTTTTTTAATGCTGAAACGACCTATAAACGAAACACTAGCGTTATATTTGACTTTGACTGTCATGTTTGTTGTGTTTCTTGATTACAAAATTACATTTTAAAGTAAAAATTGATGTCTGCGTACGATAATACAGGAGTTTTGTGTATTGCGTATTGACCCATTGTGTACTGCGTACCATCTAACCCCCATGAATACTGCGTACCAAAGGGGGTGTCACCCTCTCATGTGACATTTACTGAAGACTACAAACTACATGTACATAATAATATTATGTATATTAAGGTTCAAAAACTCTTTTCCCATCTGATGTGATAGTCAGATGCTTTACACAATGAGTGCTATTGTAGAAATATATTTTGATATATGAAATGATTTTAAAAAAGAAAGAAAAGTACGTGCGGCCGATAAGAGGCGCTGCCTTTGTACATATTATTTTTACATGCATGGATAACAAAATATGCAGTTTTCATATTGACGAGAGTGAGATTTAATACTAAAGTACTGCTAGAAAGAAGAACAATTCTGGTCAAAGGATACAGACATACGATACGATACGATACGTTTATTTCGTAGTACAAGGCCTCCGGTTCAAAATACACACATTCTGATTTTAATATATATATAGTGTAGAACATTAGAAAATATAAATTACATATGGAAATACATAGTCATGAAGTATTTCATTCTTAAATACCAGAAGCCGTTTCTATCGGTTACGTGGGTATTTGTATAAACATTTATTTCAATACTAATTCTAAGGATAAATTAAATTAAAACTACACGAGAATCACATACTAAATGGCATTGTATGTTTTTCATCTGATCCTCATATATATATTTTCGTTTGGTTTGTTTAAGTATGGGAAGAATGGGGCCAATGGAGTAAGTGTTTTGGAATCGAAACTTGTAGACTTGGAGAACGGTTTCGGTAAGTGAGTATACAACCATCAATTAAGTATATTAGATCACGGTAAACGCATAATTTTCTTATATCACTTTTGGACCGGGACCGAAAGTGTTATTTTTATTGGGCCTGCTTACCTGCACTTTGATTAGCTGAAAGTTTGCGTAGGTATTTCATGCAATTGTTAGGTTTTAAAGTTAGCTGAACATGTTTGACACAACATATTCAAACGAAGCATTCTTTAAAACGTTTGTCTTTTAAAAAAAATAAAAGTTATGTAATAACAATGCCATTGAATAAGAGATTTGATATTCGCAGTGTTACGTGTCCTCGTGCTGTTGTATTAGCCCTCGGACTTCAACCTCGGGCCAATACCATCTTCCTCTGTCAAATAACAGTGCAAATATCTTATATCTTATATATTATATTTTATAACATATAAAACAATCAGCGATTATTACGATTGTAATCCTGTAACACTAAAGCAAATCTCGCGATGGGATTTTCCTATTGTTTAGATATATAAATATATGTGGGTGTTTATTATTCATGTACACTTAGTAAAATCGCCAACGTTTTGGAAATAGTTGTTCCTGAAGATGAACAAGCTGAATTCCAACGACACTGGCGTCCTAAAATTGTTCGCGACGGATCGATGCTAGTGTCCTATTGTTCAAATACGCATATATATTCGGGAACTTATTTGATACGCTTTTCTAAAGATGTTAATGTCAAGAGATTTTTTTTATGCCTTCTTTTATGATTTATGTAATTATATAAAGTCTTCTATAATAGAAAACAGATGTTTTGTTAGGCAAATCCACCATTTACAATAATGCATTTTTCAATTTCATTTAGCTTTTTAAGAAGACAAAAATACATCAAAAGAACAATGAAAATCTGCTTGATTTGATCAGAAAATCAGTCTTCTTGGAATTGTGTAAACTATTTTTAAAGTGATTTGTACATGTTTACAATGTATAACTTGGTAGGAAAATATGGAAATTAAGTTAAGGTGGTGAAGTATATTGAAATGCCCAAAGCATGCCCCAAAAAGTCCATGTGTCATTTTCAAAAACTAGAGATGATATTGAAATGAAATAAGCAAAAT
>Ga0224511_10003675_pt1 | contig 11211 bp, 4 predicted proteins | sample SF_May12_sed_USG_2_FD_169988 | JGI IMG/M metagenome (GOLD analysis project Ga0224511, IMG submission 169988) | Sediment microbial communities from San Francisco Bay, California, United States - SF_May12_sed_USGS_8_1 | ecosystem: Environmental > Aquatic > Marine > Sediment | place: USA...
TATGACAGTTTAAAAAAAACTGTTTACAAAAAAATAATGTTGTTTGCTTGATTTTCTAAAGTTATGGACATAAGTATGCGATTTTTGTGTTGTTTAAGAAATCAATTTCATTTAAAAAGACGAACAAAGAAAAGGCTTCTTGACCAAGTAAAGCCTAAGATTTTAAGTTTTAGTTCAAGTTTAATCCCGACGTTGTATGAAAACAAACAAATGCGACATATCGATTTTCCCCAGTCCTTCCGACCAGCCGACTGTCCATAGCCCAAAGTTTATGTCGCGCATAACTCAACAGGTAAACGTGCTTCAGCCTTGAAACTGTCTATGGACGAAACCGAAACTGTCAATCATGATAATTTATAACAGTAAATGGTCAAATTTAATCCAATATATTAGTATTATATTGTCAGGTCACCCCTTTACACGCCTTCACGAGATCAATGAAAAACTACTGCATTTGGGCGAAACAGTGCATTAAATGATGACGAAAGGTATGTGACCTGGTGCACCTGAGTGTTATGACTTGTTTACCTTTGGACTTATTTAAACATAGATTATATTCATTCACGTGTATCCTTTACTTAAAACTGCTTTAGTCCTCAAATACGTTACCGTTGTTGCCCTTTACTAGATTAAAACATTTAAAAGAGAAATGAAGCCACAGTGGGAGCTTTATGCGTACTTTTTCTCATATATTTGCACAAGCGTCCAGTCCGATAGTACTCTTCTGAAGCTGACTACCCCGTATTTTCCAATATTTAGAGAACTACATGGTGCCGTGACCCATATCTAGATGCGTGGGAAGCGTCATAGTTGTAATCGTTTAAATAGAAGACAGAGTGTTAAGGTGAAAAGCATCACCCTTAACCACTGGCGCAGCTGAGCAAAAGGTGTAAAAGGGATCTATATTTATGGGCGTCTTGTACATTACATAAATCATTGATTCGTGTTGGTTTCGTTTTTATAATTTAACGAATTAGTTCAACACTGATAACGTTATATCACGGCGGTCAATCAATTTAACGTTGTTAAGGATTTCACCGATCTAGCCAATTACTTCGTAAGCAACTAATTAGTTGCTCACACGAGCTGATAGAGACAACTAAACCAGACTGAGCGTGTTCTCTGGTATTATTCAACACGTTTAAGCATCTTAAAAGTTGTCAGTTATAAGCGCAGTTGCCACGAATTTGAATTGTCTAGTTTTAAGTCTTGTTGTTCGGCATGTTTCGTGCTGTTTGTTTGTGTACGGGCCGTTTTGTCATGGTGCTCTTCAACTTGGCTTGTCTACATAGTTAACAACATATTTTCATTGACCATCACTTCAATTTATATTTTTCAGTCTCGTCACCAACGCTTTTTTTTGTCCCGGCGCGCGGGTTCGACACAAGCTCGAAACCATTTGCGTTCTCTTTCTATTTTCCCTTCACGTTTTATATTGCTAGAATGTAAAAAAATAAGTTTTGTAACATTTCGAAAAATGGTTAATTTAGCTTAAATTGGTTGTCTTGTTATTGTCTTCTTATCGACAAAGAACACTTATGCAATATCATTAAATGTTCTCTTTCGCTAAGCGTTTAAGTAGTAAATATCCCCAATACTTATAAAATATCGTTTAAATAGTTTACACGACTGAAAAAAAACGGTCATTTCGTCGCATAATGAAACTGCGAAAATACGTTTTAAACTAAACAAATGCAAACAAAAGTTAGCACGTAAGTATTCTACCAAGTACCTGAATTCGAAGCAAGCACAACGCCTAGAACCGCAAGCACAATAGTGTTCATCATTGTTATGGCTCAATTTTAAAAGCAAGTTATCAAGAATATCTTGTATTGCAAATATGTAATTTCATTTTCTAATATATATATATACAAACTCCGTACGTCGTGATCCAATTATTTACATGCACGTTTCTCATAAACTATGTACCAGTTTTGACTGGCTGAATAGGCAGACGGCATATGACGGGGATAAATGTTCGGATTGCTGTCACAGCTTTCTCTAACCAGGAATGCGTAGACGGATAGCTATTTGTGTGTGTAGTTTATAGGCATTATTGACCTTATGGCAGTTAATTTTTCCTCTGCATCCGGGATCCTAGCTGCAATCTTTTCATCACGGATGCGGTTGTTTTTAAAATACATTTTGTATTTAGTATTTATATCCTGTATACAATATTTACATCAAGGATTAAGTTGTTTTATTCTACGCTTCAAATGTGCGCCCAAAAAGTGTAACACATGCCACAATCATACCAAATCCATGCTTTTGAAATGCACACTCTTAAAATCTGTGTAAGAAGTACACGTACATGTGGTTCAATATGGAAGTGTCTCCCAACGATGAACATTAGGCCGGACCTCTTTTGTTCTAAATAGTCAAATGCGTTCATCAATAAAATGAGCGTATACTTGGACAAACATAATCGCATGTCGTTGGAAACAAAGTATTACTTTGTTAAACAAATTAGCCACTTGTTTAAGGTTGGTTATAGTTGCCTCAGCATTATGTCAATTGAGCGTCCTCTGCCAGGGTTTGATCTTGATATCTTTTGACGTATCATAATCCTAATAACGTACAAGATTTTGCTAATTATGCATTCGAAGTGCGGATAACAAACACAAACACAATTACATTTAAACTAGACTACTACGAGGATAGAAAAAATGCAACAAACAACTTGTATTGCCACTTATTCTCGTTTCTTAGTTTGAAATAGCACTGAGGGTGATAAATATATACTTAACTTTACATTCTTATAACACGGACAATTTATGTTAGTTTCTATTTTGGATCTATCGGAAAAACATGTCTTTCAATTTTACAATACAGATAATCTTTTTCAAAACTTAAGAGCGGCAAATATGTCAGACGACAAAACTGCACGTGTAGGACTTTACATCCACATAAATATAACAACTCAACTTCTTCTCTCTTAAACATATAGAAGAGATAATATACTGGACACAACATGCATTGATTCTACAATATCGTGTGTTACACTGACACATGTACCGTACTGACAGCACATATCGTCCAACGAATGAAATTATCATTTACTATTAGAATTTTACTAGGAAATATTTAACAAAACACGTATGGAAGTATGCCATCGTCGTTGACATTAGCGTTACGTCTTCTAAGTGTAAATCAAATTTAATTTATGAAGGTCATTATATAATGACTGTGCCGGGTCTACTAGACAAAATACATCCTTGTTTTCTTGATAATGATTATGTGTATGTCGTTTTCCGTTGAAACAGTGAGGTTGTTAGCAAATTCACTCCGTGTGATGTCCTTATTTTTTACGGCGGCACCGACTTTAGATTCATTAATTCAATGAACTTTTCACAACCCCCTACCATGACACCTATTATTCATCAATAAAATGAGCGTATACTTGGACAAACATAATCGCATGTCGTTGGAAACAAAGTATTACTTTGTTAAACAAATTAGCCACTTGTTTAAGGTTGGTTATAGTTGCCACAGCATTATGTCAATTGAGCGTCCTCTGCCAGGGTTTGATCTTGATATCTTTTGACGTATCATAATCCTAATAACGTACAAGATTTTTCTAATTATGCATTCGAAGTGCGGATAACAAACACAAACACAATTACTTGTCTTAACCACATTAACTCAATGAACTTTTCACAACCCCCTACCATGACACCTATTATGTTTAATTCCGTTCGATTTACTATGCAAATGAACTTAGAGATGAGATCTAAATGACACAAGAATGTTAATTAAAAAAGTATGTAAGTAGGTAAAAGATTTTCTTTAATAAAAGTTGCCGAATTTGTGGTGCCGGATTCGTTTGGTGCCGAACATGTTTGTGTTCCGAATTCGATGGGTGCCGAGTCGTCTGGAAACCCTCTTAGACTTAGGTATGTGTATATTTTTGAAGAGTGTACAAAGACATACAATTAATTGTTAATCATCCACTGATTAGCCAAAACAGTGAATAAATTTGCTGTCAAAATTGTAAACCTTTTTAATTTTAACTTTTGAATAAAAAATGCAATACTTAATTATTTTATCGTTTAAAAAATTAAGAACGCGCTTACCTTTTTACATAATGCATTAAATTAAAAACAAAACTTGGAATAAATCTATTAACCAATATAATTTTTACTTGTCACGCTCTCCTTCATGTTCAAAACAGGACACGTGGTCCTACACGCCTAAAAAATTGCTTGCGTTTAAATGAGGGTGAAACCCCCCTTTTGGTACGCAGTATTCGGAGGCGTTTAGACGGTACACAGTACGCAAAAGGTCGGTACGCAGTACGCAAAAATCCGTTATATCTTACGCAAACATAAATTATTACTTAAAAAATGTCACATTTTCATCAAGAAACACAACAAACATGAATACAAAGTCAAATATCTCTATTTTTCGTGCGCTCGCTTCGCTCGCGCATTTTGGGGTCAACTATTAGTATTAACTTCGGCCGCGTTTGGCGGTTGTCGAGTATTTTCTCGATAAAATATGAACAGATTTGTATAAAATTTGGCCTAAAACAGGTGAACCTCTCACCCATTAGAGTTATGTTAGATATAAGAATAATTGAATTGTAACCAGTGAAATTTAACCGTACAACCCCCACACCTAATACAGGTCTAAAACTGGCCCTAGAGTGCCTACAGCTCGGACACTAACTGCAGTATTTCCATAAATATCATAAGCATACCTTGTTTTATATTTTTGTCATTGAAAATAATGGTTCTTTAATAGATACAACGAGTTTGGGTGATTTAGGTAGTTCGGTTGCAAATGTTTTTCGAATGTAACAGTCAGAACATTGTACCGTCGCACCAGTAGACGGAAACGCACTAAGCAGGAACAACTATTTGTTAAACCTTAACGTAAAGGTTATTGCACTTTATTTTGGGGTATTATGTTTGAATTTAAATAACATTTACAGGAAAAATTCTAATGTCTGCGCCGAAAGGTTTTTAAATGTACACAACCCGTCAACATTGGAGGTAGGTCGTGTTTTTTGTGGGTTTTTTTCGTGGATTTCAATTTTTCTCATGATAAGGCAAAAAAGTGGCTTAATTTTCATTTGTTCTTTTTTATAATTAAGAAAAATGGTAAAAGAGGGAATGTGTTGAGTTTTATTTAAAATGTAAATCCTTTCATTAAGATAATTAATGCATTCTTAATAATAATTATAACAGTAGTTTCCTGTCGTAATACAAAGCAGTGCTTCTAGCCTTGTTATTTACTGTATAGTGCAATGTTTTTAGTTTGAAGAAATTCTGTTAAATGGTGCCAAAGAGTCTGTGTTTTTGTAGAGTAAAAGAAAAGTGGGCTTATATTGCCCATGTTTTTATTACATAAGGAACGCAAATAAGTAAATTTTGTTTAATACCTAACTAGGAGATTGTTTGTTGGGAACACTCTCATTACTATTTTGTACTGTAAATTTCGAAGAGAAGTATCTAATGATGATTGTAATATTGTTTGATACACATGTACTTCTTCATGCAATTGTATCCTATTGCAACGTTGTTGTCTTTTTTATTATCAAATAAAATGACCACACCAATTGAACACACCAATGAACTAAAACAGTTCATGAACATGTACACAACTAGTTTGACAGTTTGAAACTATTTTAAGACATTCCCCGACTTGAGTCCGAAAAAGCCTTGATGAGATTCACGTGTCTCGGAATACCTTAAACTATCCTGAAAATCATCACTGGGTCATTTAAAATGATAGATACTCAACAGTATGATTAGCTGTCCACAATTGGAAATCATCAAAAGGTAGTCCATGAAACATATATCAGCGATTAGGTTGTTAGTGTCCCGGAATACCTTACGTAATACGAGGGCTGTTCAATAAATAATGAGACTGTGCTTATAACTTTTTGATTTGCCTTCAATTGGAAAAGAAGTCAATATTATTGTAAAATATAACTTATTTCCTTTTTAATGTCAAAAATGTATAGGCTTATGACAAACAATATAGGAACAACATCATTTTCAATTACCATAGTATCGCACTACCGCCCACGTTCAAAATTTTGTGCAAATGGCATGTTTTCATGACAAATAAAGTCACACGATTATACAAATTCTCAGAATTAAACTTACAAAACGTTAAAAGGACGTGTTCCCAACATATATTGCAAATATCAAGAAATTTAAACATGTGGGTATTGAAATATGACCTTTGAAAGAGAACTGCTCACAATGAAAGAATCATTCAAATGCATTTTGCCACTTGACAAATGATCACATTATTGTTTATTATGATGAAAAACAATCAAAAACTTTTTTTTCTGATTATTACAAATAACACATGTTCAAAAACATAAAATGTTAAATCTATCATTTAAAACTTTTTTCATACACATATAAGCAAAATAGAAAAGATAGAGTAATGTCAGATAAAGAAGACGACATACAGGCGTTAGTAATTTTACTGTTAACTAACTAATTTAACTGTTATCTTTTGAAAAGATAACTGTAGCCGGGACTTCAGGTTTAGTTATTTCTTTCTGTACGTTGCGTCTTTGTATACTCCGTGTTTGTGATGTTCTGTGTGTTTTTGTACGGGCCATTTTGTCATGGTGCCCATAAACTTGACTTGTCGACATTGTTTACAACATTTTTTCTTTGAACATCTCTTCCATTTATATTAATTCAAGAACTTGTATTTAAAATGTTAAAACTGTTACATGAACACATTTGCGTTATTTTAACAAACAACTAAAAGCGACATTATAGTTTTCATACACATTTTATGATATTAGTTTATGATGACTGCTTCAATAACGTCATGACGTCAAAAAGTGGGGGGGCGATAACGGCAACATGGCTATGTTGCCATGGCTGCCATTTTATAACCGTTTGATAAAACTCTCTTATTTTTGGAGGTTTACTGCAAAAATGATTGATCATAATGTTTATAATATAATTTGACGAACGCATTTTGCTTTCATATAAACTTCAGCATGCCTACGGTACAGATAAATAAATAAGATTTTTAACGTTGTAAAACCCCATTGAGTTACATGTTCCCGACTTGAAGTGCAATCTGGCGCAAATAATTCAGATCTTACAGAAACACCTTTTCATTTGAGCAATCACTTAAACATGTTCAGGGTATGCTGAATAGGTATTGCCTTATTAAATAAATATATTGGACTAGGCAATCTAACAACCAAACACATCAAAGCTAACGTTTGCAAGAATTATTGTACATGTGCATGCACTATACTGTCAATTTAATTTCTTTATGTAAATGGAAGCGCTAAAATGATTGTTTCTGTTGTTAAACGGCACGCATTTCGCGAGGTCAAAAAACGGCGGTACGCAGTACGCAAGGCCAAAATAAGGTGGTACGCAGTACGCAAGCGGGGAGGGGGTGTCACCCTTATAAATACCCTGCAGTTTCCAGCCCGCCGGGAATAAAAATAGAAGAAAATTGTGAATAGGGACCCGTTTCAATTAACATTATACTACATTTATAAATGTATTTACATGTAGATACCCTACCACAAAAAGGTTCTGCTAATTAATGTACTAAATTCAATGTATTAACAAATACTGTTGACCGATATATGCCTTGGTCAGAAAAACAGAACAAGTTTAAAATCCGTTTTGGGTTTAAGTTTTTTATTTTACATATTCACCAAGTTTAATGAAAACCGGATAAAACTTTGACTTAGAGAGCGGAAACCCTAATTCAGGTGTGCCTTGGGGGATTTGGCAGGTTATAGAACTTGGTCGAGATATTTTACCCACCAACATATTCAGCAAGTTTGATTAAGACCGGATGAAAACTCTTTGACTTAGAGAGCGGAAACCTTATTTTTGGACAATTTTGGACAATTCAAGGGCAATAATTCAGGAGTGCCTATGGGGATTTGACAGGTTATAGAACTTGGTCGAGATGTTATGCCCACCAACATATTCACCAAGTTTGATAAAGACTGGATGAAAACGCTTTGACTTAGAAAGTGGAAACTCCGTGGACGTCGCCCACCGCCAGCCCGCCCGCCCGTCCGCCGCAGGTGTTCCTATAATACGTCCCGTTTTTCAAACTGGCGTATAAAATGAGTGCCGTTCATGCGCGAGGGGAGCGCCAGTATTGTGGTGTCGTTTATCCTGATAAACAGTTCCAATAAAACTTAGGCCGCTACTTTCCCATGCAGACTATGCTTTCTGACGACTTTCCCTTATTCTCAGATTAATTAGATCGTTACATTCTTCACATTATGCATGCTTACATATGTTTTATGTCGCTACCATATGGTCTCTGCAAAACAAGTTTGCACTGTTTCGTGTTCTTAAGTGCTTTGTTTTGATAATTATTTTTTGATGTGTGAATGTACATATGGAAATTGCAGAATCATTTTATATGTTTTACGCATTTTATCCCTGTAATCCGCTAAAACACTGATCTATACTTACACTTAACAACACGTTGTGTTGATTAGTTAACGGAAAGGGATCAAATATGGCTGGATACCTGTTGAAAGAAAACGTTTAATAGTATCAGTGTTTCCAATGTAAAAACGTTATATTAAAAGTATGGTCACGTAGGTGTACAGTATGTCGTTCAAGGTGTTATTAGTTACATAATTTTAGTTAACACATAGCTAGAAGTGTGAAAATGGTTTAGCAATATTCTTCAAATAATTGCAAATTTAACCTCACTTTAGATAAATAACATATATTTGGTCCAAAGGTTACTTGACTATTTTTATTGCTTGACTCCAAAAGTTATTAGCTTTATCCTTTTTAGAATATCAGCTTCCCTCTTTTTTATACACATTATCAGATCATTCCACGATTAGCTTAGAAGACATAAAGATAAACAGATTATCTATTATAAAAATGCCGTTTTGCGTCTCGGATATGGCTTCATACTACAGCAGTCACGCACTACAATAAAGCTGTGACAGCAATCCAAACATTTCTCCCCATCACATGTCGTTGGCCGTTTCAGCCAATCAAATCCCCTACATAGTTTATAAGAAACGTGCATGTAAACAGTTTGATTGTGTATACATATATAGAGGACTGACGTTTTTAATTTGCAATACGTCAATACATTCTAACCTGCTTTTGAAATTGAGCACACATCGATGATGAACACTATTGTGGTTGTGGTTCTAGGCTAAGCTGCTTGCTTCGAATTCAGTTACTTTATAGAACATTTACGTGCTAATGTTTGCACATGTAATTGTTTGGTTTAGACCGCAGAAACCAGTTTTGCCTCTCGCACAGCCAGCAAGAGACATTTGGTAGACTTTGATACAATAATGTTATCAGAGTTGACAATCTTTAGCCAGTAATTAAAAACATCTCATAACGCATAACATACAAAGGAAATATGCCAAGTTCGCCGTAAACAGTATACGGACAAAAGTTCAACCCACGATTTTTGCAAGGACGGTCAAAAGTTCCCCCATCGTTATACCACCTGGGACAAAGGATCCCACATACAATTGTTACCCCAGACAAAGGTTCCCCCATGCCAATAGTTCCCCTATTATTATCAACGGTCTACTTAATGTATTGTGTGATGTCGTTTGTTACCAAAGTGAGTAACTGATTAGTAAAGACAATTAGAGATGGTTACATACCCAGAAACAGTAAATTGTATTTGTCGCAACAACAGTACTCAGGTCGATATTTGTTCGCGATTATCTGCCTCTAAAGTAATAAACCGTTCCGCAAAATTTCAAACTCCGCCCAATGCGGTAGATTTGCTTTCATCTTGTGAAGGCTTGTGAAGGGGTCTTTCTTTTGTGCTTTCTATGTCAAATTGTCACCTGACAATATAATCCTAATCTATTGGATTAAAATTGACCATGTACTGTTATAAATGATCATGATTGACAGTTGCAGAACGGTCCATTAACACGGTATTTAAGATGATACGTTAAAGAAAACCTCAAAATAAATTAAATTCAATGTATTAGTCTTTGCGTTTATACTTGATTACAAACGAAAGACAATTACAATGTAATTACCGCCAACAGTGTTTGTTTTGAGCGCAACAAACCTTGGGGGACCTTTTGTCCGGTTTTGTAAATTAATGGACCTTGGCAAGAATGTGTTTTTATAAAAAAAATGATAGAACATTTTAAGCCGATATATCGTTTTTTTTAAATGTGTAACGATTCATCGATATCGCTCAAATCAATGACAACCCTACTTAACACACAATTTAACATCACTATACATATCTTTTCCTATTCGCAATAATTTACCCTTCATTACAGATTAAAACATTTGTAACCAAATGTTATTACGATATATTTAATTGTAACATTCCATTATGTCAACACAAATAACATGTAGACGTTTATTTTGAAACAACTATTGCTGTACTAAAGACTGAAGAATAAATATAGCATCAACAGTGGAGCGTCCATTTTGAAATCCGAACTGTGAGTTGAAAATAGTATTTTTGTTACATATACTTTCTAATGTCTCATTTACTACACAGGAATACAGTTTGAAATATCCAATTAGTGTTATACTATTTTAGTTATTGACATCATATTTAAAATCTTTTTGCAACGGTACAAGTATATAAAGTGTCTTATGATCCGTGGAGAATCAGAGACCAAAGTTAAAAATATGCATAGATCCATAGCTGGATATGATCCCTATAATATGTTTATCTTAACAATAGATTACTGTACGAATTTCACCACAAACAAGGTGATAACAATAGGGCACATGTCAATGTTTGTGGTTAAATCTATTGTTATTCAAATTAATGATTTGGCGTATGGATCTACCAATTGTTAAACAATTTAGTTTCACAGCTAGATATCCACAGTTTCTATTATGTACTCATTTAACAGATTATTACACACATAAGCTTTGCAGCGATGGAGTAATTTAGAGGGCATATTGATGTACCGCAATATATGGTTTGATGTCCCAGAAAGTTAGAAGCAAGAAAATATATGTATTCAAAAATTAATTCTGTTTGAGTGACACTCAACCAGAACACATGGGTGTCACTTTAAATAACTTTATCCCCCAATTTCACTCTCATATCAGTGCACAATCTGTTTATTTAAGTATTTAGCCTTAACAAAATAGGCGGCTACGATAATTTTCGTCTGCCTGTTCAACCAATCAAGAAGTAGGTAGTATGTTCACTATACATACTGTGTGTGTAAACATTATATAAAAGGCTAAAGCTGCTATTTTAGCGTAC
>Ga0224511_10003676_pt1 | contig 11211 bp, 3 predicted proteins | sample SF_May12_sed_USG_2_FD_169988 | JGI IMG/M metagenome (GOLD analysis project Ga0224511, IMG submission 169988) | Sediment microbial communities from San Francisco Bay, California, United States - SF_May12_sed_USGS_8_1 | ecosystem: Environmental > Aquatic > Marine > Sediment | place: USA...
GACACTCTCTGTAAAGCCAGGTAGAAAACGATCAACTTTGAGTGCCTGGCCATTGACTAGTCATCCAACTTGCGATATTATATGTCATATAAATGGCCGATTAGGCTCCGCCCTTTTAAAAGCGTTTTTTTCAGAGGGTGCCATTTTGCCATCTTTAGCACAGATTTAAGGGCACTTCTGCTGTGTCTATTACACTGTAACTTGACTCAGGTAGGTTTTGAGACATGCTGATTCTGATCAGCCAAAAAAAATTTGCCTCGTCATCCAACCTTTAAATGGACTAGAAAAAGGAAGATGTTATCGTACAGAATTAGGAAGAAAATTCTGACGTACAAACGGTAACTCATCTGTATGTGCGCGTAAATAACGCCAGTTCAGGGCTGTTTCCCGTTTTCGGGTAGGGAAACAACTTTGCAATCTCTCCATCATCGTGAATGATTAAGTTACTCATCACATGTAGAGGATAGTGATAGCCATTATGCAATATGGGTTAAAAGATATTTCGATTTGAATCGGGTCTTGTGTGCGTTTGTGAGTGAGAGCAGTTTACTGCCATTTAGACAATTCCCAGATTATTCTGTGTAGCAAACTGACATTTGTGCACATGATGCATTTAAAGTTTTTTTGTCCTGTCCCTTCTAACGGACCTCCTAAGCCAGAGATTTGTTGGAAGGGTAGGATCTAGGAAATACAAACCAAGCAGGCGGCTGCTGTACGGAATTTTCAAAGGACAGAATTGGAGTTTGGACCCTGAATTGAAGGTTGATCTTATCCAGCAGCAATCCTCACATGCATTGACAAATAAATTGATACCTACTCAGTTCTTCTACTTGCTCCAGATAATCATTGTATTCTCTTAAAGTGCTGAAGTGATCCTGTTTAAGATTATAGCTGCAAAAATGAATGTTGAACGTGACATAAATAAAGATTGATTACCAGTAACTTCCTTATCAATTTTGGCGTCACGCTGACTGATAGATTAGCTCAAAGCGACGTAACGTCAGTACAGCAAAGAGTCAAACTATGCCCGTACAAAGAAAATAATATGGTATTATTATTAGGACGGTGAAATACGGCACTCATTTAGCTGAGAGAACCTTATGTTCCTGTCACAACGGTACATAAGATACAATTATCTTGATTTCCATAGACGATTTTACTAAGCCATAGGGTTGTTTTCAGAATGGTCCATGGCTTGCCCCATAGAGCTGGTACACTATGGGTGGGCCTACATTGGCTCGACAGTGCAAACCGAATCCGACAAGGGTGAAAGCATAAAGTGACACAAAGACTTGGGATCAAAATCTGATCAATTGGTCCAATGCTCAATGCGCTACACACCAAGCCAGCGTTTCTCCACATCATAACCTCGGGCTAGGCTAGCACATGACTTATGCGTGAACTCTTTTGATTTTGACCCAAATGCTCTAGCTACTGAGCTAACCGGCTATTGGAACACTGTGAACCCTGCCACCCACTCTTTTAGTACTCTTTTTCTAATCTCGATCTCCTTCTCGATTGACGCGTCTTCGAAGAATTGTAGTTTGAAGTTGTTTCGTCTCAGATTTGTATTACACTGGGGACATTGCCCACTTCCCCTCACAAACAGCAACTCAACACAGTTTTCACATCTAAATGTAGAATAATAGAGGAAATTATAGCACGGCAGCAAAGCTGCTTGACACGCACAATCACCCCTGGATTCAACAGACACCATTGATGATTAAAGAGTTAGAGCCATTGAAGAAGTACCCCTTGACATCTGACTCAACCCTGAATATCTGCTTGTAGGTTGCCTTGGGTGTTGGTCCATGTCAACGTGGATAAGGAGACGCGTGACTTGTGACGTAGTTGGCCGGTGCTGCCCCGTCGTTTCTGATAGGAAAAATTGGTCACCGGCAATTGTTCCGCTGCTTAACGGCTATAAGAGATGGGCAACTTTCGAGCGATCAATTTTCCACTATCTTGCAGTTTTCTGCTTATAAAAACATTTAGGAAAACACAATAAAGTGGTTTAATGTATTTTTCCTATTGTATTTCAAAGCGATTTGTGAGGTTTTTAAATAAAAGCGTCTAGAATGGCCAAATTCAAGGATCTTCTACATCCAGTTTGTCACTAGGTGAGCAGACACCTCATGGTCTTACTAGCTAACCTACAATCACAATAACAAAACCATCGCCGCAGTCTATAGCCTCGGTAATCCGGTCAGTAAAACAAACGATCAGTGTTTTCTGTGTTTATATAGGATACGGATTATTAATTCACACAGAATCACACTATTAACGCACAGAAAAAACTTATTTGAATAAACTAAAATAATAGGTTTTTGGTAAAAAAAAAAATCGTTTTTCGGTTTTCTCAACGTAGAGCCTTACATTCCGTCTCACTATCGAAATCCCTTTAAAATGTAAGTGACATGGAAATCATGCTCTCACAGTATGTCCTTTATTTCAGTTCATGTACGAGCTTTGTCTACAGCTACGGTCTCATAATCGTCACAATGGAGAGTGTAGATCTTCAGAATATTTAAGCTACACATTGATACTTACAGTGCATGGCCGCAGACATTAACCATGAGCTTGAGGTTTGGATTTCGGTATTTGGTTGTACGACATCGTGGACAGGAAACATCTTCATCCATCTAAAACAAGACTAAGTTCCTAAATCAACACAAGACAAGTGTATAAATAAATTTAATAAGATGTGACACTCATTGCTTATGGAAAAATTATAGAGTAATAAAGCAGTGACTGCTCTACTTAGTGATCTATTGTGTATATGTAACTCAATCTAATACTTGTAAACATATACAACAGGCATCTTTATCTCGAGTCTAACTCTAAGATAAATAAGTTAGTCATTCACTCGGTCAGTGAGTGAGTCACTCACTTAGTTACAGTTACTCAGTTAATCATTGTGATTGTCTGAATCAATCAGAGGAGTGACCAAAGTTAATACTTAATGGCTAAATGGGGTCAGTTGTTGAACAAGTGACTGTGAGTGTGAGTCATACTGGGTGACACTCACAATGAGTCACAAAACAGACCAGTGACTGAGTCACTTGTTTTTTATTACATTACAATTGACTTATGGGTTATTGACTGACTGACCCACTCAGTCACTGGACTGAGTCAATACTAGGATTGAGTAGGGAGTAGACTACGAGTACGACTACGACTACGAGTACGACTCAGGAGACGAGAGTGACTTTGTGACTCTCTGTGGTGGATGTACTCGAGCCAAAGTCTTTCCGCTAAACGATACAATAAGATAAAAACCCTCGAGTACCTCCGGAAACTAATCTCGAAACTCGCAGGTTCTTGTCAAAATTCACCTAGGAAAGAAAAAGATTAAACGGGACCGAACGGATTCTCCATGGATAAAAATGACCTTCACATCGCCACCAAGGTAATAGCCGTAAACGTTGTCTTTATAGGTGTTTAGTTGGAGTTGCCACTGTCTGTGCCATCAAAACATCTTCATGTCAAGGTCACTCGTATTGATTGGTTCAAAGCGAGGCTATCTAAACTTAGCCAGTCCACTTGCTCAGGGCTTGACAGGTGCTGCTTGTAACCAGTCTACCTAACTCTGACTACGCCGACTGTTTTTGGTCGGAAATCGTCTTCCTCACCTCGGGTAAGTGATGATAGTGAGAATACAGTACAGGATGAAGATCAAAACTAGTATTGGTTAACAATAGGACGGAACAGTTAATACAGGTTATTACTGATACCTTGCAATCGTAACCACTGTGAGCCGAGTGTGGGCTGTGTAGTGTGTAAACTGTAATGCATCGTCTACGTATAACTTAACTATGGCTTGAGTACAAGTGTTGGCTACTTGATACAGCCGGCATCCGTTGCATGTGAGCCATTGGCTTCTGAAACCGTCAAGCGTACTAGTCTGCTAGAACTATACTTTCAGTAAATCAGTGCCACCACTTGTTTGATTTAGCATTGGCACTCCAACACATTATCATTCATAGGCACTAGTCTAGTGACTAGAGACGCGCTACTATGCTGTGCAGGTTCATTACCCATGATGATCTGAGAAAGGCGTAGGTTGGTTGACTTAAACATTTCAGCATCCCACCAGCATGCATAATATACTTCTGTATGCAAAAAGATATAGCATACTATCTCAGCAACTACCTATTATGAAATGGAATGGTAAGAAATAGACAGAGATTGTGACTAACTATTAATAAATTAGGCTTAGGAACTAAAACCTGGCTGCAGTACAGGCTCTCCGTAGATTATTTAATGAATTGTTTCGCCATTTAGCATCCATAGTTCATTGGTTGAGTAATGTGTGTAGTAAGTATGCAGATTGCTTTGTGGCAGGTGCAGTACATCTTGAGTTTCCTGGTAGACTGGCTACCTGAGCTTTGTGAATGCTAAGTGAATCAGTTCCTGTTGGCAATGTTTTGAACTAGATAATTTGTTCAGGTTGTCCGGATTGCTGGAAGAAGTGGTATCAGGCAGCTAAGAGGCATTAGAAGTCTTTAAGAATAGGGCTACCCTCTAACTCTATGATTTTAAGTCTTGCTGAACAGGCAGCAGGTTTGAGAGGTGAGGGAATAACCATCCCCACCAACACTGACGCTTGCTAGGTTTATATGAGGAAGGTTCGTTGACGATTACTTTATCAACGAGGATGTCCATATGGCGCCACGGTGAACGATGGTCAATCAAGGATCGAGACAACCCGAAAATTCGAGAAGACCTCTTCGATATCCGAGGAGTCTCGGAACAACTACCCGATGTTGCTCGCCGTGAAATTTTGATCTAATATATTGTTTCAATTCAGGATCAATGCAATATAAAGCCATATGATTTGCGTTCATCGTTACTTCACAAATAATCGACGACAGGGTTTTGCTGATGAACCTGCGAATCGCACCTGCGTATAAACCTAGTGACTGTTGGTTAGTATGGATGGTATAGTGATACACAGGCCTAGAGTGTGATTTCTCGTATTCAGGAAGGAGTCTTTAGTTGGCTGGTGTGATCTGATCTCGACTAGTTAACTCATTGGAATTTACTGCTGAGGATACTGGAACATTTAATTATAAGTAGATTTGTTCTCCTGCTATCCAGTGTGGGTATAGATGAACGTAATGTCTGGGACTAGTTAGTACAGCGTGTAGTCCAATAGTAGAGATTTTATCTGAAGTAGACGGCTACAGAATAATGGGTCAAATCAGATCCATTGGGTCATCTGTTCTTCAGAAAGAGACAAAATCCTAATGTTCCCTTGTTGGCTGGTTGTAACGAAACTTCTCAAACAGTCACCAAGACTTTGGACTTTCAGTATACCGCTATCAAATCTGTTGTGGTTCTGAGGTCTGACTTTGCCTTCCCTAACTCAAACATGTTCTGATTTCATGTAACTTTGGTAAACCATATTATACAATGACAGAAGGCAGCATCAGTCATACAGTGATCCCCTGAGTTTCTTTATCCATACCCTTGGTTTCTAGCCTTTTTCTACTGAAAACTGCAACTGGTAAACTCTTTTATGATCCCTGAGGCCCAGAGAAAAGATCCGGTTAGAAGGGAGACCAAGAACTTGCAGCTTCATTGCCTTTATGTGTGTCAGGAGAACTGATAGTCAGCATCATACTCATTCATTCTCCTACAGTAAAGTTCCCACTACCCACAATTCGCTACTCTTTCGAGAAGGGAGAGGTAGATCTTTAACAACCCGTCGACAGGAGACTTGCAATTCCACGCTCTTGCCAACTGAGCCATCTATCCTGGCATCTTACTGTTTCCTTGGCAGAGGCTGGCATGTTATGACAGCAGTTTTCTGAGATCTGTTAATTGGAAACCTCACAGGAGTGTTTGACTATTCACTCCTCTAATTGTGTGTCATGTGACTGTGAAACTGAACTGAGTTTCAATGAGCGATTACCAGTCATTTATAGACCACTGGTTTGAAAAGTCGGAATCATTCCCCTATCATTAGACTAGAGCCCATGCATTAAACTGGACAATGACTGGGTTAAGTGAAGTGGGTTATTAACTCATAGGTGCCGGAATATGGTCACAGAAAGCATAGAGTTATCCTCCTAACGCCATGATAGAAGGTACCTCATGTTTCATTAGTGGCCGGCAATTGCTTGAGGGCAAAAAAATAAATCACTTTGAACTGTTTTTGTCTGTGCTGCGGCAGCAGGTGCTGTCTTGCCGGCAGCAGATGACAGGAAAACTCCCACGCTAATTCACTATTTACATACCCGAAAGTTCTCTAGGTGATTTGTTTGACTGCCTGCATACTTCTCTGTGGGTATATTTAGCTGTTTGCGGCTGAATTGCGGACCCTGGCTCCCACTTTTTAGCTCTAGACTAATCACATATTTATTCGATTGAAACCACTGTCAGCAGTAAGACCTTGTTATGAAGAGCAGTAATTGTAAAACTGATACAAATGATACAACCTCATAATCTTCTGTTTCTCCAGCGAGATGAGACTGCAGAAGAGAAGCAGCATAGATTTGCACTGTAGGTTGAAGTTAACAGTACCTCCTTGAACTCAGGAGTTGAATGTACTCATCGGTTCTTTTGACCCGCCTTCCATCTTATTCCGGATCTGAATATTATTTTTAACAACGGATTATAAGGCTTTTATAACGGATAGGGCTTATCGCATTTGGCATTTGTTTTATGATGTAGGTGGGAATTACATAGTAGCAATACATTACGTGTTGCTGTAAAAGGATTCGATTTCAATAGCTCAGTGTTGCCAGATTTCATTGTCAGACCATGATATACAACACTGTTCCTCAAAAATAGCTCTTGCGCTATCCAAGCGAAAACGGAGTTGGCTTCCAGTTGATGAATTCCGACATTTACTACATCTGTGAACTGCATTTCTAGGCACACAACACCTGATATGAGGCAGACCAACATCAGTTGTGACTCATGAAAATAGCTGCAGGTGCCCAAATGTTAGCTCTTATCCTCAAATGGCTGGGCAGTGGTAGGGATAGGGAAAGCTCAGTGGTGGAGGGCTGGGCTCGCAACTGTGATTCCGTGAATCTCAATCACTGTTGACTCCCGTTGTCAGTATCATTGTCAGTATCGGTACTAATCCTAGCTCAAAACAAAATTGTGTTTTGATATGAAGTGGAGCTTTGATACTGACCCCATGCTACGGTGTTACTAGTGGAAGTAACAAGTAATCAGACAGCTTCACCATAATGGTGGAGAGGTCAAACAAGAGAAGAGGAGAGCAGCGGTAAAACCATAGACATAAAACAGATACAACATGATGGTGGTACTCCTAGTCATACAACAAGCCATCCCATAGTAATCAATTGCCCTCTCAAAGCAACAGGGGGATATGTAAACATTTTAAAAAGAAAAATGAAGTCCTTTTTTAGTGGTAGTTAAAATAGTTTCCTTATTCTCTATTCAAAGATTCCTTTCCAACAATCATTTGATGCGATGGGGGCCAGGATAGCTCATTTGATGCGATGGGGGCCAGGATAGCTCAATTGGTAAAAAGCTTGGATCTGCATTCTAAGCATTGCAGGTTCGAGCCTCGTTGTCAGTGGGGGTGTTTTTCTGGTGTGTGCCTTTAGCAAGCCTCTCACTCCAAATTTCTAGCGTGGCTTCGGAACACCATGGTGAAAATAGAGGAGGTCCTAACCAGAGCATAATTACAGTCGAGATCACTTCACGGTTGTTAGAGATCCACTCCTCCGTTCTCCATAAGAGTACACGAGTTTCAACATGTGATGCATAAAATGACTTAGGTTGACTGAACCCCAATCTGGAGCATTGATACTAACCCACACTTGGTGCTCCGTGCTAAGCCATAACTGGTAAAAAACAAGTATCTAACAGGTTTGCCATACGCGACAAGAATTCGATGCGAGCTCGGTTTCAAAGTCTTCTTCTAAGTTATTCAGGACAAATTTGTCTAAAAAAGAGTGTTTCTGTATTAGGCTAAATAGTCTACTGACATCCTGAGATACCATTGCCTGTGTCAACAGCCTGTACAACTGTATGTCACGCCATCTACAGTGCCATAATATTAGTCTATCTATCACATAACACCACTAAAGTAGCTTTATACAGTGAATGCATCATGATGACAGGACAATGCCCAGAGTTATCTTTCTGACATGTAAGGGTGCATGAGTTTTTGACTTGCAGTAATATGTAGTAATATTGACATCTGGTGGCTTGGGCATAGAGTTATTCCCTAGTGTTAGGATAACTTTGTGGTACAGAGAGATAATGGTGCAAGTCCTACTCAATGTTGGCAATGTCGCTACGCATAAGTTAACTATGGTCCCCTCTACCAGGGCATCAGCTGACTCAGTGTGACAATTGAGTGAGTTTTCTTTAGAGGAATCGCGGTATAAAACAGTTGTTCGGTAAGGTTGATCCTCAATTTAAAATTCATCCGAATTGAGCTATCTGACAAGTAATTATACAATTCTTCTTGGCATTGAGGTAAGAAATGAGACGCCGTTTGTATAAGTTTGCGCGTGTATTACATGGTTTGCAATCCCATCAAGATCTGCAGATCATTTGGCCGACCCTCATCAGATTCATTGGATCTTACTTAGTAGGTACCAGTATACCGCCAATCTAGTTATTAACAGCTGATTTATGTCGCGATAGTAAGTCCATCGTCCAAGTAGTTGATTGAGAATGGATTCGAGCCTGAAAGCAATTTCGCGCTAGCAAATTAAAATAAGTAGCCTTGGCCCTGTGAGTCACTATAAAAGAAACGCCGGCCTGTTTAAAATTTTTTTATTAGTTGCTAATATCCAAAGTTTTCAACAAAACTTTTGTTTCTGTGGCCTAATAGCGAGTTTTGCAGAGCTAGCATGATGACTAAATCATTGGTAAAAATGCTTTGAAACTAAGGCCTGGTAAAGTTACCACTAGCAATGAGAACCCAGCCTTTTTGTATTTGCTTTGCAGTATAATATGCCTATGCTCCCATGAGCATTACGCGCCTCAAAGATCTCTGGTGCTCATGTTCTGTCATGTGGCCAGGCCCTCTTTTTTCTTTTTATCTACATGACAGAACAGCCGTTAGGAGTGGCACAGAAATTGACCTACCGAGTCTGACTCAGCGTTTCCCAAGGCGCATCATTAGGAGAGTTTCTGCCTGCATACTGTGACTATAAGGATCACGCTCAGTAAACTGTGACTATAAGGATCACGCTCAGTAAACTGTGACTATAAGGATCACGCTCAGTAAACTGTGACTATGAGGATCACGCTCAGTAAACTGTGACTATGAGGATCACGCTCAGTAAACTGTGACTATAAGGATCACGCTCAGTAAACTGTGACTATGAGGATCACGCTCAGTAAACTGTGACTATGAGGATCACGCTCAGTAAACTGTGACTATAAGGATCACGCTCAGTAAACTGCGATGTTGTTCTAGGTAGAGTCGGTAACTGCTGATAGGACATAGAGCCCTTAAGGGTCTTGGTAGGTTCAAGCTAGACAGATGCCTCTATGCTTACAGCCTGTCAGATAGCAATAATTGGTAATTTGATTGCCCTGAAGTTATTGTGAGCTAGGTCAGTATATAGACCAGACATCAGCTAGCTCTGTTTGGTTACCAATGGCAGTTATATATTATTTAAATGTTGAGATAAGGCAATGCACTGGATGTACGACAGAAACTGGCTGACTCGGCAATTTTTAGGCCATTCCTCTCTAGACGCACTCGTTCTATATGTTTTATTTTGTAAGGGAGGCCGCAACCATATTCCCTTTATCGGAAAATTCGTGTATGTGAGAAACCGCGCTCCTAGTAAGCTCTAGAAGTGTCGTTCTGCCACCTCGGAAATTTGTCAATAATTCTCAGACTCTAATTGGCTAATGAACTCTCATGGTTGTAGTCCAGCACACAGTGGCTGAACGAGTATGCCATATGGAATCGACAGCCAGTCACTAGCTGTTAGTTCTTTAGTATTGCGTCAAGTATTTATTGCCTACCATTAGGGTGTTTACTTCTTGTGTATATGGGCAGACAGCGCCTGTGATCTACACTATACTTGGTAACAAATCAATAATAAGGTGTGAGCATATGTGAGAGACTGCTCTTCAAAGAAGAAGCCATTAGCTCATTATGCGCTGGCTTTCATGGCTTTCCAAAGCTAACCCATCATTTACCAATTCTTTGGCTCACTATGTTTACTAGTCATACAGTTTAGTCTTAGTCATATAGGTAGTGTCTATGGAGACCCGCCATACTGTTTATAATGTACCTACCATTAACTCACTTGCTGTTGCTTGCGACATAGGAGAATGTGGTCCCTTTTTTTTTACAAACACTCAATCAGTTGGTCCCTTGAATTTAAACTCCAACTGGAATCACTGTTGGGCGATAAAGTTTACTGATGGGATCAACTTTCACACTGAAGAGCCCGTTTAATTGACATTTCTTTGAATTTGGATCTTCTAATTCAGGCGACGTTGCAGTGTAACTCAACGGTTCCAACAACCGAGTTTGTATTTTTCATTTGGGCTCATATACCTAGGACTTGACTTGGTATTAAAGGTTGGATGACGAGGAAAATTTTTTTTGGCTGATCAGAATCAGCATGTCTCCTACCTGAGTCAAGATACAGTGCAATAGACACAGCAGAAGTGCCCCTAAATCTGTGCTAAAGATGCCAAAATTGGCACCCTCTGAAAAACTTTTTTAAAAGGGCGGAGCCTAATCGCCCATTTATATGACATATAATATCCCAAGTTGGATGACTAGTCAATGGCCAGGCACTCAAAGTTGATCGTTTTCTACCTGGCTTTACAGAGAGTGTCCCAATATTTGGGACACCTCATAACCATTGACACATTCCTAAGGTTGAACGCAAGGGCTGAGAATGGATCTAGAGTGGAATCACTAGCCCCAGGTTTGTCAAAACAAGCGTAAAGAGAGCCACGGCTGGCCGATATTGCCCGGGAATCCCAGGGAATGCACGTGACCTGCTACACCGATCATGCTGAAGGGTAGAGTTGACGCCATGGCTTCAACTGGTAGAAAACCGTACATATCACAGCGTAAGACAGCCACTCGGAATAGGACTAGGTTGCAAACATACTGCTGACCGGTTTACGCAATAAGAGGACTTGTTTCGCTATTAGTAACGAACACAAACTAAGACTGAAATACCGTTTTCGAAAAAGGTGAGTAAATTCACTCGGTCACCGAGTTAGTATCAC
>Ga0224511_10003677_pt1 | contig 11209 bp, 11 predicted proteins | sample SF_May12_sed_USG_2_FD_169988 | JGI IMG/M metagenome (GOLD analysis project Ga0224511, IMG submission 169988) | Sediment microbial communities from San Francisco Bay, California, United States - SF_May12_sed_USGS_8_1 | ecosystem: Environmental > Aquatic > Marine > Sediment | place: USA...
GGTTGGACTTGCCACTGACTATTGCTTGAACTTCATTCGAGCCTCTCAAGGGAGCAAACGGAACAAGCCATTCTATATCATTTGTTCCAAACAAATATCGTTCACCACCCTTTTCCTTGGATGCCAGATCCGACCAATAGCTGGATTTGTTAGCTTCATAGTAAGCCTTGCTTTTTTCAAGCAACAAATTCGCCAAATAGAAGGGTCTGTCTCTGGCCAACACTTGCATGTGAGGATGCAATATTGAAGAACCGGCTGGGGGCAAGTAATTGAAAATGAACACGGGAAACCGTATCGAGGGTTCAACCTCTCTGAGCCTCTTAAGATAAGCTGAGCCTCCTTTGAAACCATCAAAAATCAGTTTGGCCGTGAAATCCTCAAGCTTCAAATAATGTTCTTTCGAAAGAACCACGAGAACGCTTCTTTCCGCGTGACCCAACAAATTCGGAATAACAACAGCATCACCAACAAAAATTCTTCCTTCCTCAAGGAAATCTCGCGTGAACATGGGCGTTTTTTCTTTCACGCTTTCCGGACAAAAGGGGCAATTCATCTTTGTCTTCTTAACTAAAGACCTGAGCAATTCCTCGTCTGAAACCAGAGATTTACAAATATACTTCAGCATTCCTCTTATGACCGTCGTGTTGCGACCAGTCAGCGGGTCAGCTCTATACTCAAATGTTACGACATCTTCTTCGAAATTCTTCAAAGGGTTCAAGATCTTGGAACGCTTGATGGTTTTCTCAAAGACTATCATACAGAACACCTTTCATTATGTGCGTTCTTTCTTAGTTTCCTTCGACCATTCTTCAACACCAAAAGCTATAATAAGATTTTCAATCCACACGCACGTGCGCTACAAGGTCGGAAGGGAAGTATTGTTGGTTCCATCATAGGGTCTTGCATGCTATGATCGAACGCTCAAGAAGATAGAAATCAACTATTTTGCAAGATACGTCCGCGCTTGATAAAACCAAACTTCATGTGCGCGCGTCATGATTTTTCAAGTGCACTCTTTTTGATGTGATCAATTCTCCTCTCTAAATCCAGAATTCTCCTTTCCAAATCCTGTATCTCAACCGTGCAATGCTCTATATGCTTTCCATCCATAGCAATCCAGTAAGCAATGGCCATACCGCAAAAGCCTAACACAAGATAGTAAACGTAGAGGGACATTTGCCACGTCTCTAGAAAACTCCAAAAAACGTTTAGAACATAACCAGTCGCAAAAATCCCGATTAGAAAGTTCAGTAAATGTGTGTAAGCCAGGAAAGTTCGCATCTTCATTTTTCTTACCCTTCAATGAGATTCTTTGCTTTCAGCTTAAAGCTTTTTAGAGCTAGGCTTCAAGGTGCAGAATCGATCTAAAACGGGTTGAAACGTATCTACAACGACAACCCAACAGGTGTGGGTAAAAGCTTTTAGCGTAATCTGCGTAAGAAACAGTTGGGAGAGAAAGGACAACCATTAAAGGCATAGTTAGAGAAAATAAGGAAAGTGAGATGACACTCATGCAAACTTTGAGAAGCCTACGGGAAAAAATTGAGAAGTTGGAAAGTGAAAAAACCGATCTTCTTGAGGAGATAGCGAAGCTCAAACAAGCGGGGGAAGAGAAGGCTAGCGCTCTGGAGGAAGAGGTAACCACGCTGAGAAAGGAAGCAGAATCGCTGAAAAAGCTGCTAGAAAACCTCTGATAGGCGCGCGCTCACCTGCGTTCAGGAAGTTTCGAATAGGCTCCGTCCGGCGTCCTATAAACGGCTAACCGTCCAACAGTATCCCAACTGTCTCCTTCCCTACGTCTGAGCTGCACAACGATAACTTCAGCAGTGGGATCGGTCTTCCCAGGCCAGATGCTAATGCCCAGATAATCTCGTTCACTGAGACGTGTATAAAACCGTGCTTTGGGCTGAGAGGTTGAACTCAACTTCATCACTACAATTCTTTTAGGAGTCACACCTTTTTATTTTTAGAGTATCCATTGATGGACGACCGCGCAGAAAACATTTACTTTAAGCTTGGCTGTAAGCTCCAGAAACACATTCCCCTTTTTCTATCAATTGATGCACATATAGGTTACTAGAATCAACCAGAAGAACCCAAGATTTTGATTTTGAAAACATTTTCCCAGGTCGTAAACGTTTTAATGTTTGGGGCCAAATCTTAATTTGCGCGTGCGCATGTGAAATCAAAATGCCGTTGCATTCGTTGCTGGAAAAGATTCGGAACGTATTTTCGGGTAAGCCTCAAAGAGGGGAGACGCCAGTTAAAAGGACCGCGGAGAAGGAAAAAAGTTCCTCAGAGTGTCCTCATAATCTCGGATATTTGGCAAGTCGCCCTAAGAATGCTCGCATACCGCAAAAATGTCTAGTCTGCCAAAAAATATTGGAGTGCATGCGCGGGTAGAAAAACAATGAGTTTAGCCTAATCTATGTCCGTGCATTCGAGGGAAACGATTAAAAAGGTGTCATTGTAGGAAGCACGTAACGTCTCGCTGTTACTTCAGCCATCGAGAACCGAGAAATCATCAATTAAAGCGTAGTTTTTCGGAGAAAACGCCAAAGGCTTCATAAACATGACCGCACAATATATTCATCTTGGGCCGAGAAAATGTCACTTTCAGGAAAAATGTACGCGTGGGGAGAAAGGGCAAAGTATGTCCCAGAAGAAGCTGGTGTCTACGCCTTTTACAACGAAGACAGAATTCTAATATACCTTGGCGGAAGCACAAACCTTCAAAAAACCTTCACTCACTACTTAGAAACAAACTTCTCTGACGACCCTCGAAAACGCGAAACCATATACTATAAGAGGGAGTCCACCCTCAACTGGAAAGAGAGAGTAAAAGAGCTTCTGGACGAGTACAGCCAACAGCACGGAGAATTACCGAAGTTGAACATCCCTCCGGAACCATCTAAAAAAGAAGTCGCCAGTGAATGGGGATTCTACTTCTACGAAGATGTTGGCAAACCGCTCTTCGAAGCAGCCTTCAATTTGGAAGATTTCTGGGAGAAAATAGGGAAGATTCCGGTTGCTTCACTGGAGTTCCACCAAAAAAGAGGGGACTTCGCCAACTGGATTCGCGACGTTTTCAAGGAAACACAACTAGCAGAAAGAATTGAGAAAATATACAGCATCGGCGAAGACCTTAGGAGAGAACTCTTGAACGCTAGGCATAACCCGGAGGTCGCAGAATGTCCCCGATGTGGAACTCAAGCAGGTCCAGTTAAGACCTGGAAGATGGCTGGAAAACCAAGTAAAACCGGTGAAAGGCTTCAACTAACCATAGGCTTCTACAAATGCAACAACTGCAAAAAAACGTTTAGGAACGTAATCAAGAAAGAAAAAATCGAATCCACGAGCTGAATACGGACCACGCAACAAAAATTCGAATTCAAAACTAAATGCAGATATAACTCACAAAAATAGTGTCGGAACTTTTTCGCGAGCGCCAAATCCTCTTTGGGTTAAAGTGATATAAGAAAGGCGCTCATAAAACTAGCTATAAAGAGGCTTTATTATGAAGGCTCTCGTGCTTAGTGGTGGCAAAGGCACTAGGCTTAGGCCTTTAACGTTCACAACCGCGAAACAGCTAATTCCAATAGCCAACAAGCCCATTTTAGGCTATGTTTTAGACCATATTTCGCAAGCTGGCATCAAAGACGCAGGCGTCATAATAGCCCCAGAAACAGGCAAAGACGTTAAAGGTTATGTTAAAGACGGTTCTGCATGGAACATAAAAGTCAACTACATAGTTCAGGAACCCCTAGGACTCGCGCACGCCGTGAAAACAGCCAGAAGCTTTCTAGGCGAAGATGACTTCATAATGTATCTAGGCGACAACCTGATAGGAAAAGGCATCAACACCCTCCTAGAAAGATTCTGGAACGAAAAGTTGGACAACCTCATCCTCCTAAAAGAAGTTGAAAACCCAACAAGATTCGGCATCGTAGTGCTAGACAGCCAAGGTAACGTCGCTAAGCTCGTTGAAAAGCCTAAAACTCCACCAAGCAACTTAGCCCTCGTGGGCGTCTACATCTTCTCGAACAAAATCCACCAAGCCATAAAACGAATAAAGACTTCGTGGAGAGGAGAACTCGAAATCACAGACGCCATACAAGAAATGATAAACCAAGGCTTCAAAGTTAAAGCGGAAAAGCTGGATACTTGGTGGCTTGACACAGGGAAAAAAGACGACATACTAGTCGCCAACGCCAAACTACTAGACGAATACATCAAACGAGAAACAAAAGGAGAAATACATGAAAGCAAAGTTGAAGGAAGAGTCACCGTCCGAGAAAACGCCAGAATCGTGAACAGCACCGTTAGAGGTCCATGCATAATCGGCGAAAACTGCCTCATCAAAAACTCCTTCATAGGACCGTACACAAGCGTAGGCAACGAAGCCCACGTTATAGACAGCTCAGTTGAATATAGCGTAATACTTGAAAACGCTCTAATAAGAGGAGTTGAAAGACTAGAAGAAAGCCTCATAGGAAGAAATGCAAAAATCCTAAAAAATCAAAAACATAAAACCCTAAAACTCAACATAGGCGACTTCTCAGAGGTAGAAATATGAAGGAACATCCACTCAAAGGAGTAAAAACCTACGAATTAAATATGATGCCCGACGAAAGAGGCTTCTTCGCCGAAGGCCTAAGAAAAGACTGGAAAGAGCTTCTCGAAGGCGAATGGGTAACACAAGCAAACATAAGCTACAGCTACCCCAACATTATAAGAGCTTGGCACAAACACCAAAGAGGGCAAATAGATTACTTCCTAGTTCTAAAAGGAGCCATGAAAATCTGCGCCTACGAAGAAGAAACAGCAAAGATGGCTGAAGTTATAGCGACAGGCGAAAAACCCACGCTGGTAAGGATACCCGGGAAATATCTGCACGGAACAAAAACCGTCAGCAACGAACCATCCCTAACAATCTACTTCGTCACGAAACTCTACGACTATCAAAACCCAGATGAAAGCCGCAGACCATGGAACGACCCAACAATAGTCCCGACAGAAATAAACGGCAAAAAAGACGACCCCCGCGTTGGCAAACCTTGGGACTGGTTCCGCCCCCCGCACAAATAAGAGGCAACGATAAATGCGAGTGTTAGTAACAGGCGGAGCAGGCTGCATAGGCTCTGTTCTCTCCGGAATTCTCCTAGAAAAGGGCTACGAGGTAACATGCCTAGACAGACTCTTCTTCGGGTTAGACCCAATAAAGGAAGTCGCCAACAAAATTCACCTAATAAAAGACGACATCAGATGGTTTAAACCAGAAATTCTCAAAGGCATAGACGCCGTCTTCGACCTAGCATCGCTATCAAACGACCCAAGCGGCGAACTAGAACCGCAAAAAACCCTTGAAATAAACTATATAGGACGAGTCAGAGTAGCCAAACTCTCGAAAAAATATGGAGTCTCCAGGTACGTTTTGGCAAGCACCTGCAGCGTCTACGGATTCCGAGAAGAGATCCTAACCGAAGAATCCAGCCCCAACCCGCTAACAACCTACGCAAAAGCCAACGTGCTAGCAGAAAAGGAAATCCTACCACTAGCAGACAAATCCTTCACCGTAACAGCACTCAGACAAGCCACAGTCTACGGACTGTCTCCAAGAATGAGATTCGACCTAGCAATCAACGGAATGACCTTGGGCTTCTTCAAAAACGGCAAAATACCAATCATGAGAGACGGAAAACAATGGCGCCCCTTCATACACGTAAAAGACACCTCAAAAGCCTTCACCGAAGTCTTAGAAGCAGATCCAGAATTTGTCAACGGTCAAGTTTTTAACACAGGCAGCAATGAACAAAACGTCCAAATCTTCACCTTGGCGAAACTCATAGCAGAGTCCATCAACTTGCCGTTCAACTACGAATGGTACGGCTCACCAGACAAAAGAAGCTACAGAGTAAGCTTCAACAAAATCAAAGAAACACTGAACTTCAAGCCGCAGTATACACCCAAAGAAGGAGCAAAAGAAGTGTTCGACGCGCTTAAAGATGGGAGAGTATCAGGAGACGATTTACGAACAATAACCGTCAAATGGTATAAGCACTTACTAGAAATGCACACTGTCATCAAAGAAGTCGAAATCAACGGAGCAATACTATGAAAATAATAATCATAGGCCCAACAGGACAACTCGGCACAGACCTCATGAAAGTATTACGAGATGAACATCAAGTCATAGGCCTCACACACCAAGACATAGAAGTCACAGATTATAACAGCTGCCTAATTTTAAAGGAGCATCACCCCGATGTCATCATAAACACCGCCGCATTCCACAAAACAGACCAGTGCGAAGAAGAACCCCTAAAAACGTTCTCCGTAAACGCCTTAGGCGCCAGAAACATCGCTACAATATCCAAAGAAATCGGAGCCACAACCATGTTCATAGGCACAGACTACGTCTTCGACGGCTCCAAAAACGAGCCCTACACAGAAGATGACACCCCAACCCCAATCAACACCTACGGAATCTCAAAACTAGCTGGAGAATTCTACACAAAACAAAACCCAAAACACTATATCATCAGACTTGCAAGCCTATTCGGCGTAGCAGGAGCAAGCGGCAAAGGAGGAAACTTCGTCGAAACGATGATAACAAAAGCCAAAAAAAACGAAACCATCAATGTTGTTGATGACATGTGGATTAGCCCAACATATTCAAGAGACGCAGCCACAACAATAAAAAATATGCTGGAATCAAAGCTACCATTCGGAACTTACCACTCGACAAACCAAGGCTACTGCACGTGGTTCCAATTCGCCAAAGAAACATTCAGACTTTTACGCTTAAAGCCGGCTTTGACACCAATAGAAACACGCGAACTAAAAATAAAAGCAAAAAGGCCAAGATTTTCGGCATTAAGAAGCACAAAACTTCCAAAATACGGCATACAAATGAGGGAATGGAAAGAAGCTCTTCGCGACTATCTAGTCGAGAAAGGACACAACCGCACCAACCAATTCTGCGAGTAAAATAATGGTCTAGCGCGGGCGTCTTCCAGTAGTTTTATAACAGCGATATTCTCTTTTGATAGGATACTATCACATTCGTCTGGCAAGAGGCATACCCATGATTCTAAAGATGTTCACATTTGGAATGTATCTGACGAACTGCTATGTCGTAGGCTGCGAGGAAACCAAGGAAGCCATAGTCATCGATCCTGGATTTGACAGAGACAGAGAAGCTAAAGGGGTTCTTGACTTTATTGAACAAAATGATTTGCATGTTAAGTACATCGTTAACACGCATGGTCACGCTGATCACACAGCTGGAAACGGAATCATAAAAAAAGCAACTGGCGCCCTCATCTTGATCCATGAAGATGACGCAATAATGCTTACCACCGTTGCCAAAACTCTTTCAATGGTTTTTGGGCTTCGTGTGACATCGCCGCCAGCCGACAGAACACTCCATGAGGGAAATGTCATTCAAGTTGGACGCATTAACCTCGTGGTTCTCCACACGCCGGGACACAGCAGAGGCGGCATATCCCTCCTAGGCGAGAATTTTGTTTTTCCGGGGGACACTCTTTTCGCTGGCTCTATAGGTAGGACCGATTTTCCAGGCGCATCTTTCGAAGAAATCATGCAGTCAATCAAAACCAAACTGGTAACATTGCCAGACCACTTCAAAGTATATCCTGGTCACGGCCCCGTCACCACCATAGGCGAAGAAAAGAAGCACAATCCTTTCCTGCAGATGTAATCAATTCTCAATACTGTGGAAACACCATGGAGATTCAGCTGGATACGTCAACAGTCCCTTTCAGTTTGGAGCACACTCTGAGATGCGGTCAGTTGTTTCGATGGAAAAAATTGGGCGATTGGTGGTACGGCGTTGTTAAAGACAAGGTTGTTAAGATAAGACAAATCGCTGACAAGTTGATGTTTCAAATGTTTCCTGAAAAAACGACTGCAGAGTTTATCGAGAACTACTTCAGGCTGGATGACAACCTACCATCTATACTTTCCCAAATAAACAAAGATGAGCACATAAGAAGGGCTATTCAACGTTGCCATGGACTGAGAATAAGCAGGCAAGAACCATGGGAGTGCCTAATCTCATACATCTGCGCAACCTACAAGAACATCCCAGCTATCAAAAACATGATTCTTAACCTCTCCAAACAATTTGGAGACAAGATAACTTTCAACGGTCACGATTTCTACACGTTTCCAAAGCCGAGCGACCTAGCACACGCTGGTCTCGAAGAAATGAGAAGTTGCAAGTTGGGGTTCAGGGCAGAGCGGGTTTTAGAAACCTCAAGAATTCTGGACCGCGAAGAATTCAACCTAGAGGACTTGAGGAAAATGAATTATGAGAAAGCTAGACAGAAATTGTTGTCACTGCCGGGAGCGGGACAAAAAGTCGCTGACTGCGTTCTCCTCTTCTCCCTAGACAAGTTGGAAGCTTTTCCTGTGGACATTTGGATGAAGCGTGCGGTTCTAGAATTCTATCCAAGCTATTTCGAACGTTCATTTGTCAAAAGAGTTTCCACCAAAAGCTCGATTACACCACGCGAATATAAGACAATCAACTCGTTTGGAAGAGAATATTTCGGGAAATACGCAGGATATGCACAAGAATATTTGTTCACGCTGTCAAGAGAGCATTAGAAATGTGCGCGCTGAATTCTTCTTTTAACTTGGAACAACTCCAATTCTTGTTATAGAAACATTTCTTTTTTCAAGTCCATGAATTAAGGGAGTCATGCCCAGGAATCGCCTATTGACATGCTGGGGGGTTAAAAAAGTGTCTATTTAGAGGATATTTTTCTCCTTTAACATCTGCATTGCCCTGCTACCGCTGGTGGTTACGGATGATATCGCCTTCGAAATGTTGTTCGTCGCCTCTAGATAATCCTGTGACAATATTTTCCCCGCAGCATCGAGTATTTTATCTCTCGCCTCCTCAAAGTTTCGTAGTCCTAGGACGCCGTGAGCGATAGTAATCTCCCCTGCCAAAGCATCTAAAAACGATAACATCATTTTCTTGGCGCCAGCAAGCTCATCCCCATTCAACTCGTTAAGTTTCTCTAAAAGCTTCACCGCGATTATCAATTCAGACTTAATTCTTTCCACATACTGAAAACAAATTATTGCTTTTCTGGTGTCGAAAGAAGATTCTTCTATCATTGTTCCTTTCCTCTAAAGTCTTCCTCTTATCCCTTAACAACCCCTAGTAGAAGCAAAATATTCCGTTAACCATATCTTTGATTCACCATTCATTCACTTGTTTTTGGTTTTCCTGTTGGTGAGTGTGGACCAATGTTGAGTGAATGAATGTTTAAAGTGTAGGTCTTAAAGCTTTTTGGTATCAAGCACACGCAGAAAATGAGTGAGGTTATGAGGGTTGTTTTAGATGGGTCCCAGTTGACTGTTCCATTCCTTTTCAAGTTCTTTTCTTAGGAAATTGAAGGTGAAGAAACAGGAGAGTATTCCTGAAGCAAGTAACATTGTCGGAGGATTTATGAAAAGATAGGTTTCGGGAAATCCAGATAGCGTCAAAGCGATTCCTAGTAGCGAGAATAAAATGACAAATAGGAAGAACCAAGAGATTAGTCTATCGAATACTTTAAAGGCAAGACTTTTTGTTTCAGTCAAATCTGGCGCACCAGCCACCTTACCCTGTGCCATTTGGATGAAAAAGATGGGGGTAGAACTAAATCGTTTATTTCCTTTTTCTCAACATTCCCATTTCTTCAATAGTGCGCGCATGTCGGTGTGAACGGCATATACAGTTTACGGAAACTGAATTATCCCTTTATAACCCCGATCGGAACCAACCGGACCACACGAGTTGCGATTCCAACCTTGTCGCTTACTTCCGCAACCATGTCCACATCCTTGTAGGCCGGATCAGCCTCCTCAGCCAGAACAACAGAGCTCGCAGCTCGAACGACTATTCCACGCTCTTCCAAAGACTTTTTTACGTCTCCACCCCAGAACATTCTTTTCGCAGCCGATCGACTCATCATGCGACCTGCTCCGTGAGCCGTGGAACCGAATGAAAGCTCCATGGCTTTAGCCGTGCCAACCAACAACCATGAACTGGTGCCCATGCTTCCAGGAATGATCACAGGTTGCCCAACAGGGCGATAGTCGGCTTGAACGTCGATGTGTCCTGGTGGAAAGGAACGAGTTGCGCCCTTCCTGTGAGTCCAAACTTTGACTCGTTTCCCATCTACATCGTGTTCCTCAATCTTTGCGATGTTGTGGGCTACGTCGTATACTAAATTTAAGCCTAATTCGTCTGCTGGCCTATTGAACACTTTTTCGAAGCTTTGGCGAACCCAATGCATGATCACTTGACGATTGACGAAAGCATAGTTGACGGCGCAGGCCATGGCTTGGTAGTAGTCTTCTGCTTCGTTGCTGGTGCCTGGTGCACAGGCAAGTTCCCGATCTGGTAGCGAAATCTTGTACTTGTGGACTGCTCGCTCCATGACGCGGAGGTAGTCTGAACAGATTTGATGCCCAAATCCACGGGAGCCGCAGTGAATCAGGACGGTGACTTGTCCCTCATTATTGATGCCGAAGGCTTTGGCGACTTGTGGGTTGCAAATTTTGTCAACTTTCTGGATTTCGAGGAAGTGATTCCCAGATCCCAGAGTGCCAGACTGAGGTAAACCACGTCCCTTAGCTGTGGATGAAACCTTGTCAGGGTTGGCGACTTCCATACATCCCCCTTCCTCACAGTGCTTAATGTCTTCGGGCCAGCCTAATCCTCTGTCCACAATCCACGGTACGCCCTCTGAGACCAGTCGGTCAAGTTCATGGATGGTTAGGCGAAAGTCTTTGCGGCGGCTGCCGAGTCCACAGGGAACGTTTTTGAAGATGGTGTTGGCGACGTCGGCGAGGTAGGGCCGAATGTCTGCTTCCGAAAGGTTTGTGGTTAAAAGGCGGACGCCGCAGTTGATGTCGTAGCCCACACCTCCAGGACTGATTACTCCTTCTTCATAGTCTGTGGCTGCGACACCGCCGATGGGGAATCCGTATCCCTCGTGACCGTCAGGTAAAGTGATGGAATATTTGTAAATGCCTGGTAGGTGGGCGACGTTGGCGCACTGTTCAAGGGTTCGATCCGTTTTTATCTTATCAAGAAGACCTTCGTCAGCGAAGACCACGCCTGGAACTCGCATTCCTGGCTTGTATTTCTGTGGTATGCGCCAACGATATCTGTCGATTTTCT
>Ga0224511_10003678_pt1 | contig 11209 bp, 11 predicted proteins | sample SF_May12_sed_USG_2_FD_169988 | JGI IMG/M metagenome (GOLD analysis project Ga0224511, IMG submission 169988) | Sediment microbial communities from San Francisco Bay, California, United States - SF_May12_sed_USGS_8_1 | ecosystem: Environmental > Aquatic > Marine > Sediment | place: USA...
CTAAATGGCTGCACTCTTACTCCAGATGAATGGCTAATGGCTAAATTACTTTACAGCAACAAGGTTCTCGCGCTATCATCAGGAATAGAAGACATGGGTTACCCACGCTGGGAAATGGCGTTATGCCTTCTCCTTTCCTGGGCGGTTGTGTATGTTTGTCTGGTCAAGGGGATCAAGTCTAGTGGCAAGGTATGTAGTAGGCGGTACCGCTGCTCACTAATATACATATAAGTTGTATATATTCAATGCATTTATTGATTACTTAGATCAATATACCATCACAACACGTACAGCTCTGATGATCAACTAACTGATTGCATCATCCGGTGATTTTCCATCCCGTGTCTGAATAATGAGATGGAGGATTATAGACTATGTCTCTGATAAAAGTTTTTTTTGCATTTACAGGCTGTGTACTTCACCGCCCTTTTCCCGTATGTGGTACTTGTCATCTTGCTAGGAAGAGCTGCAACACTGGAAGGTGCCAGAAAGGGCATTATGTTCTACATTACTCCGCAGTGGCACAGACTAGCCACTGCTGAGGTATGCCAGTGTAAAAAAGAGAGGTGCTCAGGTCTTTATAGTGATTGTTGACTATATGCCGTAGTCTATATGTGATATCCCATGATAAGTTGTCCACCCTCTAAAATCAGCGTACCTATTAACCACGGAGTTATCATCCCCTTTGTGCGTATACTGTATATGGCAAAAGTGGAAACTGCGTGATATGAGAGGACAAGCACCTGTGTTCTTCTTCGTTCGTATGAAAATATAGCCACAGGTTATGCACGGGTTTGGCTATTTTCAGGTATGGGGTGATGCCGCTGTGCAGATCTTCTTCTCACTTTCCCCGTGTTGGGGAGGCTTGATTACTCTGGCGTCCTATAACAAGTTCAGGAACAACGCTCTCAGGTACTTTATCATACAAACGAATAAATACAAATATAGAAAGGATGTTCCACCTCACAAAAGTCCAAATTGTGTGCTCATTATATCATTCAGGTACTCTAGTAAAAAACATGCTTTATTTGTACACTGTGGAATTTTTTTGCAACCGGAGGAAAATCACTGTCTACCTTTGTATATGTTTATGTATTTTGTATTTAGTGTTACATCTATTGTTAGAGTCAGCACCCTTGTCATTTGTTTCCTAGACCTGTATGAGTGTTAGCTTTCTATATGTAAAACACTAATAAATGCTTTTAATTATTCATCTAAATTTGTTGTAGGGATTCAATAGTGGTGACTCTTAGTAACTGTGCTACATCTGTGTTTGCTGGATTCACCATTTTTGCTGTAATTGGTAATATGGCGGCCACCCTAAAGTTGGAAATAGAGGATGTAGCTGTGCAGGGTAAGGCCTATGTGCCATTTTTGTTGTCAATAAACCTATGTGGAAGCACAATGCGTTAGAAAATTGCTTATTTATTGCAAATTCCTCTTTCATTTTTCTCATTCTCCAGAGAAAGATGTTTATTAGGTTTATCTAGTAGCAGAGGCTGGTGGCTGGTCAGCCAGTGACTGATTGTGTGAAGTAAAGGTGTCTTTTCACTCTATCAAACTGCGTCCGGTCCGAGGCGGACCAGACGCAGTTTGCATCTGATTTGGCATTGGACCTTTTCACTCCAAACAGACGACCGGGGCCGATTGGACTCCCAATGGAATGAAAAAACACCTTAAATCAATCCAAAAAGTCAAACTACACACACTAAAGAGTGATCAATCACTGCGTGTAGTGGGGTGATCAGAAACTGGAACTGACTTTTAAACCTCAGACCCATACATTTGAACTAGTATGTGTAACCTTCTACGGCATATTTTCAACTTTTAGGCGCCGGCTTGGCATTTGTGGCGTACCCCGAGGTGGTTGCACAGTTGCCAATTTCTCCTCTCTGGTCTATTCTGTTCTTCCTCATGCTCATCACCCTGGGTCTTGGATCGCAGGTTTGTAAACACCCCAGTAGTTTCTCAAACTGCAGCCCGCCTGATTGATGTTTTAATATTTTTATTTGAGAATTTTATTGAAATTTTTTATACAAGTACACGGCCAGTATTCTGATCTCATAATACTAAAATACAAAGATTATGATGCGAACAGCACTCCCGTATTGTTGGTTATGCAAAATATTTCAACCTTTTCAGATGACCATTGTTAACACAGTGTATACGACTATACTGGATCGATTTAGCGTGACGTTGCGACAAGGACACAGACCCAAGTTAGTACTCGCTGGCATATGCGGAGCGAGCTTTCTTATGGGATTGCTCTTCACATGTCCGGTGAGTAACCCTCAGAAGTGCCACACCCAGTGTATTAAATAGGGAGACTCGGGTGACGGAGTCACAAACTGTATTTTGACAAAAGGATGCTGGGTGACTCGCGTTGTCCCACTACAGCATCTCCTCAGTCACTGGGTGAACCTTTAATGTCCAATTTTCATGCTTATGTATGGATCGCGTCTCATGGATCGCAGTCATGGCCTACTGACTTTCTAACCCCCTGGTTTTCAACATCAAATCTCAAACTCAAAGGGCCACTTTTTGCCGCTGTAGGACATCCAGTGGGACACCATAATTCATTGAGAGAGTCGTTTATTAGAACAAAAAACCATGTTGCACCAAGATTGTATCTTCCCTTCGCTCGGTCAACATTTTTTCGTTCTCAGAAGCACATGAAAAATTGAAATGCCAGGCAGGCCACCAGTTTATTCCCTGTTGGGAGTTAGGGATCTAACCTGTAACAGTTCCCTCTTGTAACCTCAAATGTTGCGCTTTAATCACTGGCTGCACCACTGGAATAACGATATAAATTTCATTGGTTGGATAGCTTGGTTCAAAAAACAGTGACAAAGGGACTTCAAGTCCTGATCATGTCCAGCTCACACTGGATATGAGCTCCTCACACAGTTCTTGGTTTCTACCGTTCTGTAACAAACGTTGGGTTTAGGGGGTTTGCTGAATAGAACAGATAGATGCACGCGTACAACAATTGAAAACCGGCACTACATCCGTATTTTCCTGTTTTAGAAATATCTTGAGCTCCTCTTGCTAGAATATTTAAAAATTGTGAAATTAATCCTTTACTCGGGCGTCCTTTTTGTTAACTGGCACGGAGCCACATTCTCCAACGAGCTGTTGAAGTAGAGTCCTACCCCTACATGATCATGGCCTTCATATTGTTTTTTCATACGACACCGCTCACTGTTACGGTAAAGCCGCCGGGTTAGATAGTTGTTCTTTCGCCGGTTATGCCTTAGCATGGTGCACGAGCACCGCGAGGTTTATCATATTGTCGAGTGTGTTTTCGTGATAAAAAAACCAAAAGAAAGGCAGACTACAAACGGTAGTGCCCGAGAGCCGCGTCGGAAACCGAACTTTAACCAACTTCATCTGTATCCAAGGAGAAGCCAGCAAGCCAGAATATACCCGTTATATATAGCACGTGTTTACTATATAGGGGGTCACTTATCAGAACAGATCAGCCGAAACGACGATCAATATTCAATGTGCCACCTAAATGTACACACGCAGCCGTCAGGGTGAGCTGCAATACCGCTTATAATACTACGTACGGAATGTTTGAGTGCATCAGTGCTCACGTTGGAATTTTCCATTGTTGACGTCAGTGAGCGCAAATCCTATCCGTTCAGTGTGTGAAGTGAAACTAACAGAGGTTGAAAAACTCAGGTTTAAACCTATAAAGTAAAAGGCTGCATTATAAATAAACAAATTGTAATTGTCTGGTGAAATTGCTGAATTGACCTATAGGTAGGTCAAGGTTATTAGAGATACGACAACTCCTAATGCGGCTTATTGACTGAGATCTCCCTCATCTTGCAAGAATGGCTACATTTGTGTTGATGAGACAATATGGCACTACCACCTCAAATAGCTGACTGGCTTCCCACTGCGTATAGCAATCTATGTTGTCTATTTACAGGGTGGTATGTTTGCGCTGCAGCTGGTAGATAACTACGCTGCGACCTACTCTACTCTTATTATTGGTTTTGTGGAGTGTATTGCCATCAGTTGGGTTTATGGCTGGAACAAATTCAGTGAAGATATCAAACTCATGTTGGGAAAAAGACCTAATCTGTGGTGGAGAATCATGTGGTCTGCTGTCACACCTGGCATTGTTTTGGTGAGTCCAACATTGAAATTTGTCTAGGTATTCCGGTATCCCCGATTCACTTCCAATATATATGCTTATAGACTATGGAATACAGACCGTTGTGTGGATGAGGCTCAACCATAATGTTATCCACATAAAATAAAACAGAACAATCTTCTGGTTTTGATAAGTAACAATTGTTGGAGTGAAAGAGTACTGTGGTGGTACATGCTGTATTGACAGACTTCTGCAAGACAATTTTGAAAAAATAGTATGTAAAGTTAAAAATACTGCCGTGATGTGTTTCTTCTGTGATGTTTTTACTATAAAAGCCTGGAAGTTACATATATATGGATATTGAATTTGCTCACTGTTTTACTACTAGAATGCTTAGGTTTTGCTCACAAGCAAAGACCTGTCAATTGTCTCTGCTCTGTTGTAGTTCATCATGGTCTTCACATTTGCTGACTTTTCCCGAACAAGCTATGCCAGTATCCAGTTACCCGTGTGGGCTGATGTAATCGGTTGGGGAATCTCAATGGGAGCGCTCATTCCTATACCTATCTACGCCATCTACCTGTGCTGCACTGAACCCCAAGGCTCATTCATTGAGGTTTGTCTTTAAACTGATCTTCACACATTTAGGTGTAGATTCGCTAGGTTTTTAACCGAGAATACCTGGATTAGAGCTTTATCTTCCCCACCCCACCAGAGGCCAGTGCAGCTCGTGCACTCATCTTATCTCACCTTTCCGTCACCATGGGGACCAGTTTGTAAAACTTCCATTGTATTCATTCGCCGTGTTTCAAGTAGGTCACGCAAAAACATCTTGTAATTCTGTTATGCTGACAAAGCCAATCTAGCATGTCTACACACTTGATTTATGGAGGCTTGTTGTATTATTTGGAGTTGTATTCTCATATTCCATCTCAATTTCTCGCATCTGTATTATATGCAAGCAGTCAATCACCCAATTTATATTTTAGACAATGAAGCATATTTCATCACCCAGGCCAGAGTGGGGTCCAGCCGCTTCTAGTGGTATAAAGAAGGAGTCAGGAATTCAGATGACTGAGCTCTCTAGTGAAGAAGTTGAACTCAAAATGGATGATCAAGACCTTTAGTGGCCCCTTGTACTAATGACAAAGCGTAATGTGAAAGCTTCCCCACCTAGCCCAGAGCCCTGAAGGGCTCTGGGCTAGCTAAACCTCAGAGTCTATTACGTTTTAAACTGTGCATCTTTCTCATTTCAATCTAATGTGATTTAACAATGCTACAATAATGGAATATGTGAAAATATTGGCTAAATTTTACGATTTTGTGTGAATATATTGTTTTAATCATTTCTATATTAAATATAAAAGACAATATGAATAAATAGTACAAATAGCAGAATTATGATGCAACAGCTATGTAGCACCAATGAAAAAAACTAACAAAACAAAACAAGGCAATAAATTTAGAGTATACTAGTGGTGGAGGTTTGTCTGTCAATTCGGCTCTTAGGTGCAAGACGGCAGGCTAACACGGAAGCCAGTCTGTCTAAAAGCTGTCGATTGTGCGACTTACTGCTGAATAACGTTCTTTTAAACGCATCACTGGTCTGTAGAAGTGATGTAAATTTTTGGAGGAAGAACGCTTCGCATATTTCCATGAGCTCAATGCTCTGATATAACTACAGATAAAAGATTACATATAATGAGATTATCGCCTTATCAAGCCATAATCCATGCCAGCTCTCCACCTGTTCATAAACGCCCAGAGAATAAAGGTGTGGTGACCTACCTTAGCTGTTTTATAAATAGATACGCAGTTCTCAGTCGTGAGAGCTTTGGATAACACAATCTCGCATATTCTCTGTAGACCATCTAACTGGAAATAATGGGCAGCTCCTAGTAGATTTCTGGCGGTTTTCTGGTCAATTCCATCTAACAATGTTCTGTTCACTTCGCCATAGAGATACCTCATCAACAACTACAACAAAATACCATTCAAGTTGTGGCATGATCTAAAGCATCAATAAGATACCACCTGTTCTGAGCAGGTGGCTCTAGGATCCATAGATACCGACTATGCTACAAATAACTAAAAATCCGAAGCGGCAATGGGAAATGAGGCGGATGAGCTCAAACCAGGAGCGGGATGCGAGAAGACAGATTAATAGGGACTTTCTGGGATTACCTATTATAACTCATTGTCAAAGCGTGAGCTGGTAGATTGGTAGAGGATATGCCAGACAATAGGCAATCAAGAGTACCTCCATACCTCAAAGGTGCTGTAGTCAATGTCGTTGATTTCAATCTCTGGACTCGAGTGGCCAGCAAAATTAGCTAACATCATCTTGAACTGAGCCGATGCGTTCACCACGATTATCTGATGTGCAAAGAATCTCCTTTGCTCCACGATAAAGCTCACATCTGACAGGTGCTCTGAGTTGATATACGAGCTGTCTATAGCCGGTGTGGGGTGACTACGAATCTCCTTCAGAAGAGGCATTGGCTGACTGCCAAATAGGCCCGAGAAAATGCTCGCTAGCTGCTGAGATATCAGCTCATTCTGCCAAAAGAATGGAAATATGGTATGAGATAATAGGAAGAATCAGAGACATTTTGCCAAGCAGAGTAATTCTTCACCCGTATGACCCAATAATAGAATGCTATGAAACCATGTTGCAGCTCTGCATGACATATTGTGATCATACCTTGCTATCTCGAAAGATGTCAAACATAAGAGGAAGACAATGTTCTGTAAGATGGCTTTCGTCCGAATCTCTGTTCACTTTAGAGAATTCATTCAGTAGAGATTGTACGATGGCTTTCCTGCGCAGCACATGAGCAGTGTTCAATGTCAGATACCATGTATAAAGATTCCATGGTAGACCCATAGTATGGATTTCCACCGAAATCTCAAAGTATCCGTGTTCAGCTGAGTAATACATGGCAGCCTACAAGATCTGATTCACTGTAGAATTCATGCAGGCTCATATGATGTCGCGGTGGAATGCGAAGTTGTGGCTATGCTGATGTACATATGTACATGTAGTTTGTATTGCACATACCTGAAGGCTGTCAATAAGCTTATCACTAAGGTTTTCATACAACAAGCCAACACGCCCACTCTCCTGTATCTCCTCAATAGACATGTAATCATTCTCTATCACCATGTATACATTCTCCGCCTACAAGCAGTATCTACAGTCTAGCCAAGCACACTAGCGGACTACCACGCGTAGCTGATAATCATCATTATGGATAATTACCCAAAATGCGGGACGCGGTGCAGGGAGCAGTGCGACTTTCATATGTCTTGTACAAAGTTACAAAGATCGAAGCCGCTATATCATTAGGCACTGACTCGCGCCGGGGTAATTAGTTTGTATGTCGGTAATCATCTAAATTCACAGGATGTCCACCTTGTGATTAATCAGTGCCTAGCATTATTTCGGGAAGCATTGTCAACAATCAGTCACTCGTCAGAAAGTCGGGACGTGCACACTGGCACTAACCTGTTCAGCGAGGGTTCGCTCCTGGGTTAGCCTCTCTAGGCGGGGAATGTCACTGTTTACTGACTCGGCAAGCATCTCTGCTAAAGTTAACAACTCGCAGCACTGAAGTCTGTTCACGCTGAATAGCTTTCTGAGCATCTCCCTACAGAAGTTGTTGAGCCTGTCACGTTTTGAGTTATTCACCATGACGACTGTGACGTAGGGTCATGTAATACCTTCACCGGGTGCATTTGACAGGCAAGGGTATGTATCTTAAGAGGTCTAGACTGTTGAAATTTTCATAATAAAAGCCCACTTGACAAGCGCATTGAGCAGACATACCTGTGGCCATGAGCCGCGGCAAGTGTGAAAGCATCACTTGCCAAAGAATCTAGTTCAGATCTCAAAGCAGCTTTTAGAAACGGGTCAGCGCCTCGCGTCAGCAGAAGATTGGCGCAGTCAGCGTGACCCATTGCTGCTGCAATTTGGAGTGGGGACTCTGTGCCACTCTTTTTACATATCCTCTCTGCTCCACCTTCCACAGCACACCCGGCATCCAACAGAAGCTGCAAAACGTTACTTTCAACTACATACACTGCCTTATGTAATTTCTGCAGTAATATAGAGTTGCGCACTTCATTTGCCATATGTTATTTTACTGTGTACACGCATTGCATGTACATGTATGTCACAATTGCAGTAAACTTGGTGACTTACTCGCAGTGTGTTGTGGTGACCATGAGCGGTTGCGAAACAGCTGGCAGTCCACCCGACACATGATTGAGTGAAACAGGGCTGAGTAGGGGTATATACCACCACAGTGTCAAGGTTAGCCCCGGCCTGTATCAAGAGCCTCACAGTATCCTCATCACCAGCCAAACTGCTCAACATCAAAGGAGACAAACCCTACAATGCAGGAAATAAGTATCATATAAGATGAGGTTCATTAGCTCAATACTTCTGTATGAATTATAAGTTTGGCAGCAGCTCTTAAAAGTTGCAATATGACTTACCTGCTTGTTAGGCTGATTGATGCCACGTTTTTTAAGCAGGGTGATTGCATGGGATACCATATCAGAACGTCCACTAGACAGAAGACTAAATGCCATTTCTTGCTCGCAACTTTCCAGACTTATCTGCCCATGTTCTGACCTATTAAAAGGAATGTCATAGACCTTGTGATAAAATCTTGACAGGAGAGGGTGTCAGGTTGAGCATAGATGTGATCCTTATCCGCGTCATTCCCTACCAGCTACATGGTAAATGTATGCTTTTACCTGATGGGTGTGATCGGACAATCGACATTCGGCAGAAGTATTCGAGCTGCTTGCGCCACGTCATCGGAGGTAATAAGATTATCAGCCCGACATTGAGAGAAAGCTGCGGAGAGTCTGATCCACTCATGAAGAGGAGGCAGTAATGACGCGTCTCTGTAATGATAATCAAGGATTAGTGAGTCAAGTGATGGGATAAGGCCTGTGTAATCCGTTGGCTGACCACACAATGGCGAAATGAATTACCTGCTACTTTTTAAGGAGATACTTGGCAAGTCCATGTCGCAGCAGTCCGTGACGCAACACTTCATGAAGTAGTACAAAGATCTGAGAGCCGCTGATGACCAGACCAGCTCCACGCTGTTTATCCGACTGTACCTACCAAAGTTCATTATAAATGTGGATCAAGCTTTTCCCTTGAAACACATACCTATGGCACATTCATTCCAGCAACTAGTACATGCTTCAAGAACATCAAGTTATCTTACCAATGGGTCATCCCCTGGGATATAATATCCGCTAGTTCTGCGACTGAGGCGACGCACGTCGCGGTCAGGTTACTCCCTATGGCTTTTAGTAAAGCAGCATTGACCTTCTGTTTATTGGGAGCTACTTGAGGAACGCTGATTGAACCTGTGAAAAGAAAGGTTTACCTGGAAGAGCAGATTGTTATATATTTCTCGCGGCAGTTCTTGCCTGTTTGTCATTATCATAGAACATCTAAGACATACAGCATTCCCTATTTTGAAATTGGACTGAAATGGATAATGTGTGAATGATAGCTGGTGAAATTCAAGACTTGTTGTATGCTTACATCATTGCTTCTTCATCGCGTAGCCTCATACCAACCTGTGAAATCTCTGCCAGCGATCAAATGGTCGGTGCTATGATAAATTCCATAAAGTTCTGCAGACTGATGAATGCCCAGCTCAAGCATATCGGTGGTGATGACTGGCTTCTCTACAATTCCAGGAACACAGCTATTTAAACCCAAGAAAAGAATACAGTAAACGTCTCTACATACACCATAAAGTTATTCTCTTTAGTGGAAGACAACTCTATGGTGATGTATGAGAATAACTAATCGAGAAAGAGAGAAACTTACCAAGATCGTGTTTAGAGACCGCCGTATGGAATGTCAGCTCGATTAGTTTCTCCATAATAGAACAGAGGTAGACGCTTGCGAATTCGTGAATATAATCAGCTATGCGTGCCTCCCGCATCCATCTGAAGTGTTTTCCGATGGATAGGGTCAGCGCACATTGTGAGCTTCGTGAGGCGGTGTGCTTAGCAGCGCTTAGGCAATGCAACAGAACAGCCTGGTTAGCGTATCTGCTGCACTGGTCATACAGGCGTTTACAAAGAATCAGTCTGCAGGCACTCTCCACTATCTCCTTAGAGCATTTGTTAGTATAAGAGCTGAGACGCTGCGCTTCCCTGGCTATTCTTATGAGAGGCCTCTGTAGCAAGTATGAGAACCTTCGCAGACATTCGATAGAGAGATTTGCCATGTTACATGATGACTTTGTGTCAGTGTTTTGCAAGACAAGTAGCACATCACTGTCCATCCATGGCAGCTGATTAGTCTCTGGCAGCTGAGCGTCAGAGTGATTGTTATCCTGAGAGAATCTTCGAGTACTGCCGGCAGAACGGGAGCTGCCGCCGGTAGAATAATCGCCTTTAGCGGAGCTGTGAGGCGAGTCAGAGAATGTGTAGGTTAGGCTGGTGCAGCTTCCTTGTTCCATATTCAAAGTCCGGCTCCAATCCACATCACTCGCTACTCCCGAGTCTACGAATGAGTAAATGACAGAGTGATTCACACCGCGGGCTTTCATTATACTACTAAAATCATAAAGCTCAGTTTCCTATTATCCACTCCATTTATAATTGTAGTCAGGTTTTATTATCTCACCAAGGCATCAAGCGTTAGACAAAATGTAATGGTGGAGATGAAACAATACCAAGGGTATAATCAGATGCACTGCGTCTCACTGTGGGGTCATTATAGTAAAAGCCACGGGAGAGTCTTACCGTAGGAATGATAGCGTCTATGGGAAGCCTGACTGGCCACGCGACGCAGCCTATGTGTATCCATGACCGCTCGAGTTAACCTTTGATGAAGAAATGATGGGGCGTGAACCAGCCGAGCGTTACCGGTGAGCGTACAGGGCACTAGGATTATGAAGCTTATCATCCGGTGAGACCAGCTCAGCAGAGACAAAACACAACAATACCACATACCAATGGACCAGAGTGGTGGGCGAAACCATCATGGTCAGATTAAACCTCCTTCAAACACCTAAACACTCCCGTTTTTGACGCTACTATTACTTTCTGAGG
>Ga0224511_10003679_pt1 | contig 11209 bp, 9 predicted proteins | sample SF_May12_sed_USG_2_FD_169988 | JGI IMG/M metagenome (GOLD analysis project Ga0224511, IMG submission 169988) | Sediment microbial communities from San Francisco Bay, California, United States - SF_May12_sed_USGS_8_1 | ecosystem: Environmental > Aquatic > Marine > Sediment | place: USA...
AGGGGGAGCATTGAGAATGACCCATCCATAAGGCTGCATGCTAAACCATTACTGATGAAAAAGAGTATAAAGCCAGTAGCTTTCCTCTCATGGTGGACCCACAGAGTAATCACAATATAATTATCCCCCATTCAGCTGAGCTAACCAGGGGTCTCACCTTGCCTAGTTTGTGACAGAGTTGACTCTTTATGGCCTCCAGGCGAACTTGTTCACTGGCAGTCTTATTTATCTGATCAAAACTATAACTGAGAAACCTCTCAAACAGCAGGTATTCTGTCCACGGGAGAGTCTTACAGTACCCAGAGACCTCCAGCCGCACCTCATTAACACCTGAAATTATGGTAAAAAGGTGAAGGTTGTCCCATAGCCTATGGTAGAGAGCCAATTTATACTAACAACGATGTAACTGAGGTGGGAAGCCACTCTTCTTCCTATCTGCTTTCACCAGCTCTATTGAGAGCCGGGTCGCCATATTCTGGGGGGGGGGTGAACAAGGAAAGTATTTTAAAGGTTTGGCTCACAAGCTGTTTTGAACCTGAAGCTTGGGGTCTAGAATATACCGCTGTTATCAGATAGTGTTAGTGCTTAGTGTTCTAGAATGATGCGTAAAATACTGATTCTGGTTTATCAAATGTTTACAAGCGCTATAAACGGAAAGACCCCTTAACCGATGAAGATGGAGCTTACCCGTGATGTGTTGAGGAATATGATGTGGTGACTCCGAGAGACCAAACCAACTATGAAAACGGCTGTAGAGTGAATTCCTTAAGTCAGGGTCTAAAGAAATAAGATTGAATTCTTAGACACCGATAGCATCAACAAGCCTTATGAGCTTGTTTTCAGGATGGTTCATGGTGGGCTTCATACAGAAAGTAACTCCATGATTGGATCTTTGTTATTTAAAGTCGCGGTTCGAGTCCAGATCAAGCACTCATGTCTGTTTGAACAAACCAATGCATAGATTCACATGATTTTTCTTCCAGTGAGAAACAAAAAAATTTCTGCATGATTCGGTTTTTATGCTGTTTCAGTATTGAGCACCTTCCTACCTTTTACATAAAAGAGCAACGTGATGATGTCATCACTTAACACAAGGCGATGCGGGTCCTCGCAATCTTCCTCTGTCTCGCCGGCCGATGGTCTCCATGGTAACCAGTGTGATGCCTGGCGACTGGACTCCAATTTTAACCAGGCGACCATCTTACTTTGACCTTCACATGACTGAAGAATTGACTCCTCCTCGATACCATCCTGTTCAGCTGCAGTGGAGGGTAGGGTTTATAACAACCAGCAGACATGTGATGTGTTGAACTGTTATTAGTTGTTCTTGAACAAACCAACGTAGCCCTCGTGCATTGATTCAGGAAGTTTTCTAGGTGATTATTTAAATTTAGGCGGCTTTCTTGTAGGGCAATATGTGCGAACAGTAAAATTGCATTCGCCAATGATTAAAAACGGTTAGTGTGAGACATTTGTCTGACTGACATGGTACAGAGTCAACCTAATTCTCTAAAACCTGTCTCGTGTTGTGTTCTCTTCACACCCATTCGAATGGTTGTCTCGAGGGAGTGGAAAACTCCAATGTGTATATCCGTGTAGTACGGTGCATTGGCTTCTCATCAAATTAGCAGCGGGACAATGCCCAATGAATTTCCCGTGTCCGAAAAAGCCTCATGTTATAACATCGACAAACATTACAACGGTTTAAAGTTGCCCGAAAAAATCACGCTCTACCTGTAGCCTTAAGGGGAGCTGGAATAATGTCAGGACGAACTCCAGCATAAAAGGATTTCCATCCCTGAGCTCCGGGTTCACCGAATCGGGGAAAGCCTGAAAATATTACCAACAAGGTCAATAGTACCAGCAATGCCAATGTTACCAGCAATGCCAATGTTACCAATAGCTGTGTATTGAGAGGCTGGATGTGGCAGATTCCAATGGACTGGTAGCAGTGGAGGGGTCCAGACGGTCAGTCCCAAAGGGTGGGTCAGTCCAAGGGGAAGCCGATTTGAATAGGACATTGATATGGATATATACATCACAAACAGCCGATAGTACACGGGTGCATAACCTCGCCAACAGTCTTGTTGGGTTCTGCCGTCATCAAAACAGAACAGTTTCATTGGACTCTTGGAAGTTTTATAAAAAGGAACTTTGCAGTTTAAATCATCATATACGTCTACATCAATACCAATATACATTATGATTATGTCTCGCCCGGACAATTCAAAGGGGTTAAGCCAGGGTCGATGGTAGACGCACTTTCGGAGTTGTATTCCCATTCTTAAAGGGGCAACTTCGCATTCATTGCAGCTATAGCCAGTAGTCTTTTTCCAAAAACGAATATCAGTGACTCGAGTAACTATGGCCCGGATGTGCCGAATAGAAAAAAGGAGATCTAATTACTAAAACATGGCAAGCTAAGGATCTTTACTCCCTCATAACATAAAGTAGAACTTTAAATTGAATGTAATATCGGAGAGTTTTAAGAAGTGCTTTGGTTTGTTTTCCTAGCCCTAAATAGAGGCCGTTGTGTTCGAGCCTCTATCATTGTGCAAAAATTGCACTACCGCTCGCTGAGAGAGGTGAAAAACTGCACTCTGAAACCGAAGTTCTATATTTTTGTTGCAGACTTTCTCTATTCAGACTTGTGTAACTACATGGCTAATAAGCACCTGCAAAAGATTTTTCCAAACATCGGTGCGTAAGCTGAGAGATCAGTGCGAACACCACCAGCTCTGTGTTAACTTCCTATCTCAACGCCAATTCTGTTAGGTTGATGGTCTGAAAAGTGCGTCTATGGGGCCTCTAAGTGTGCGCAATGGATAAGGCTCTATCTAAGCATCCATTTCAGTTGGGTATTGGGCCACTTTGTTCATGGTAGGCTTCAAAATCTGCAAACAAGTGAAGACGCATTTGGGCACGTCTTAACCCCTTTGAGAGATGAGAGATAAAGAAAGCAGTGGCCCAGCGGAAGGCAAAATAGACTGATATTCCTGGCCCAGCCCAAAGCATCTTTAACTGTCGTCGAAGTTGGCTTATCACACTAGATAGAAGACTCTCTATTGAAACAACCTATTGGCTCAACGATGCTATTCACGTAAAACAAAATGAAATGACTTTATAACTAACTAACCTGTTTCATAGAACTCTTGAAATTTCTCTACAGATATTTTGTGACTAGCAGACTCCAATTGAACCGGTCGATACAAGTTAAACTCTATCATAGATTGGAGTAAAGCCACGACTCTTTCTGTACAGTTGGCTGAGTGCAGCAAGTCACATAAATCAAAGAGAGCGTCTGAAATCAAGTTAGGATACTGAGCGGTGATATACTGAGCGGTGATATACTGAGCGGTGATATACTGAGCGGTGATATACCGCACGCAACCATAACATTCAGTAACTATGAGGCCCTTTATATCACATCAGTTTAACCTCTCATGTGATGCCATGATTGCTTTATTATTAGTTTCGGCTCATGTCTGTCGATGGTTGGACGTAGGCCTTTCTCCTCAATGTCCACGGGTTATGTGGTGCCATTGCAGAAAGATGGAGCCATTTTCTGTGCCGCTTACTCAGACTGGGTTGGCAGAGCGTGATCAGCCAGGGAGAAATCCCTTAAAATACTCCGCCACGGCCAGGAATTGCACCAGGGCGATGAAGAGTACAGACAGTGAGATGCTCCCTTACCTAGCATATAAGTCTGTGTGTTAGAATCACATGTGTGAGACTTAATGGTGCCATCTACCAGTCTGCGTAGAGAGGTGAGGCACTTGCTGTAAGCCTTTACCAGTACTGCCGTCGTGAACCTGTAGCAGCCAGACATTATACTTGAGATAAATCGAGTATTGACCACTGCATGGCCATGGCCAAGCCAGTAAAGATCAAAACTAACCAGCCCCTATTCAGTCGGATGCTTTTAAATGCAGAAGGACTGCAGATTAAATCACCGACCGAACATGTCATTAGGCACAGCTGTCCATTGTAGCATTTAAACAGAGTTTTAATGGAAAATAGTGGCCCGAAGCAGTTAGACCGACTTCCAAAACTGACTGCGGAGCCGTGTTTAAAACCAGCTACCGTGAATACAAAAGCAAACACACCAAACATAGAAAGTAGATCCTGGGTACAAATCCTAATCAGGCTGAGTGTCCACTATGAGAATGAAATCCTCAGACAACTCTCAGTTCCTACCGCTTCAACAAGCGTCAGACCTAGGAGATCCATTTAATAGGACAACCAAATCCCCAAAAAGAAAAACCGAGAGTTTAACGAGTTTCCATATACCTAAATAGGAAACGGCCCTACATTGACATCATTGGTGAGAAAATGTGGATGGATTATGAACTAATATACCAGACATATTAATATATTTGCATGCATATTATGCACTGAATCACTAGTAATGCCAATCCAAGTCGAACAATGTTTCAATGAGTGAGGGAACAGCTCACCGAGCGAGTCATTATATGCTAGTAGGGAAAATCGGTGACATTCGGGTTTCTGTAGCGGGTGCGCAACTCCGCAAACTCTCTAATAGATAAAAATAGGGGCACTGACTTGGCAAAGCTTGATGTTCGCACATGATTGAGATAACCAGTCCAGATTTGCAGATTATTCATATGTGTAAATGTGAGATTCTTCCACTGTTCCTGCACCTTAGCAGAATCCCAGATCGTCGATGCTAGTTCCAAGTGTTTCATCTGCAAGATGCAAGTAAAGAGCTGGATATCACTCATTTATCAATGACTAAAAGTTTCCTTGTCTTTACCCACGGAGACCCGGTGCATGAGGGAGACACTTCTGCGCGATTTTGGTCGTACAAAACGACATTTGAGAATAGGAACTTTTCAACCATTATCAACAACCAGTTTTGGAATATTGAGCCATTCAGCCAAAATTATGGTGTTCATTTAGTACATTCTTCGGTGAACTTTACTGTGGTGAGCCGAATTTTTTAGTTGGGAGATGTTTTTACCTCGTTTGATGACAGATTTGGCTTTGATATCAGGGTTAAATGCGTTTTAGGTTGTTACAAGCGGTTGAACTAGCACAGTGCTTTAGATCTAGGTCATAATGTGCATATTGAGGAACTCCTTATGTATGTAACTCTCGACTGAAAAGACCCGCACACACAGAAATGAAATTTTGTTAAAACCTAAAAATAGGCATGACTTCACACCCATCCGACTTACAGCCCCCAATAAATGATGAGGCTGGTCGAGCGATTAGAAGTAAGTGTATTCACTAAACTAGATTATGGTTCTCATGATTTCAGGTAAGTACTGCGGTAATTGCATTATACCTTGAGTGTTATATTGGATGGGTTTTTAGCTACCGCCTGTTCCAGTATTGTGACTTTCTTCTGCAGAATAGCCTGCTGGCTATAAACTCTCTGTCCGTCATCCGTCCGGTGCTTGGATAACTCATCCTGTAACTTTACCAGTTCCATCCAGACATCAACATCATCTGGGCGCTCCCGAAGCTCTCTGTCAAAGATACAACCGCACACTATACAGCTAAACATGAATTTTATGACGGTGGTTTAGTAAGTGATCGACCGAAAATATAAGCAGCCATTTTTTCTTCATTTCAACAAGGCTTGAATTTTTTGGTTGCTCTAGTATGTGTTTTTCTCCTATGTACACACTATTCCAGTTAGCCCATAACTGTCAGCTTAATTTATAATAGATGAATAGTGCGTTGGGCTAAAGATCAGAGTCCCCAATGTGATCCCTGGTGCGAGCACTGCACCAAGCTGTACATCAGATTTGGATCACGACGATAAATAAAGGAAGCCCCCTTGTAGAGTATCTTTCTCTATAGGCAAAGGGTGGGCCAACCTGTAAAGTAGGGAGCTCCTCACTACAAATCGAGTGATTGATTAATTTGATAAATTTGCCCTCCCACGCCATTCAACGTACAATGATTCCATTAAGACCTTTCTAAAGCGCGAGGCTCACTGTGTGTCAATATTGAGGGCGTGCTACATAGTGAAAGTGCACTTGCAGGTTCGGCTGTTTGAAGCAGCCATCAACAGTGTTTTCACATGGGCATTAGTTCAAACTTGGTTCTCCACAAGTGGATGATCTCTCATGCAGAACTAATCTATGTCACTAACAATTTTATTTTATGCAGTGTGTCACTCACTTGTTGTATCTAGTTAATTGCCGAGTGAATGCATCGTTGAGATACGCCTCTCCAGCTGTCTCCATGATATCCTTGCTGCCGCTCTCTGGTGCCATCCCCTGGCTCCATAACTCAGTAGCTTTATCATACACACCCAGTGGGTTATATTCTGATGATAATGGCTCTAAAAATGCAGAAGGTCACTCACACTATAAAAAGATGAAGGTCACTCACACCATTAAAAGGTGAAGGTCATTCACACCATTAAAAGGTGAAGGTCACTAACACCATAAAAAGACGAGGGTCGCTCACACCATAAAAAGATGAAGGCCATCAGCATCATAAAAAGGTGAACTCTAGTGTTGCTGGCAAGCGGACCCATTGACTACTAAGATAAAACCCGGCGTAAGATGGGCTCATTCGATTGGACAGCCACTTACCTATTTTGCTTACAGGATCTAGCAGCAGGAGGTTGGGCAGTGAATGACTCCATTTTGTAGCGGCAGACACACCCTGCCCCTGCTCGTGAACCACACTCCGGTTAGGCTTGCTGTAGTAACGACTCTCAGAGGCTTTTCTATCAGTCTTGAACCAAAGATAGGCCAACCTCCGTTCCACTCCAAAAGGGACCTGATCGCAAAGGCATTAGACTTTATACTTTTGATGGTGAAAAAGCATCTGTTACTCTATCAAAAGATAGCAAAGTCATAGAGATTTTAATAAACCTCTTCTTGTTAATGATTTTGTAATGTGGATCCGTACCTTGCTGATGGATTTATATCGGGCAATGTGTTTTTTATTGAGAGATCCAAAGATGTAGTTATCCTTATCTTTGGTGCTATCCACTCTGTAAGCATGCTCATAACCTAGATCCCGCACCTCTTCTATAAAAACTTTCCTCGGTGGTGGAAGAACTGGCCGAGAGTATGCTGGTGGGGGTGGCGAGACGGATCTCCTGTAGAATATACAGCGATTGCGGTTCAGTGGGAGAGCGCTGGACTCGTCATCGCCAAAACCTGGGTTTGGACTTTGGTCCCTGGTCATGACGGGCTTCAAGCCTTTCTATGATGTAGAGCAATAATACTGACCCATCTTCCCTTTCACATCTACATTCATCAACGATTCGGTGTCATTTCTGTTACGCTAGTAGAACTTTACCTTCTTTTGTGCTTTTTGGAAGATTTATGCGAATCATCTTTTGCCTTCTTCTCCTTACGATGTCTTTTTTCATGATGTGACGGGCTACCCTTTCCATGGGCGTAACTATCAGATCTGTGTGAATCGCTATGCTCTCTATGTGAATGACTGACATCCCTACGACAATTTTGTCCTTCTTTCTTGTGCTTCTTTCTCCGAGTTTCTTTGTGAATTGTTTCTGAAGCATAAACAACCAAACTGCAGCACATGATTTGAGGTGGGTTAACGGATGAAAATACCCATGTCACACATGACCCATTGGTTGTTAGCTCATATATTTAAACATTTGGGGTCCAGTTAGACGGCGAACAACTGAATATATTCCACACCATTATGGCTGTGGAACCCAAAAACTGATGGACCTGTTCTAGATCACAACACCGGGTTGCCTCACCTTCACACTCAGGTGTGCTATCCTTTCTATCTTCCTGAGGGGATATTCCTGCCTCAGGTGGAGCGATGACGAGGTCAGGATTGAAGCTGGAGAAAGCCAGCCAGGAAGCATCTGGAAATACATGAGAACAGCGAATTTGATGCAATAAAATATTCATGTTATTGCTATAGCGGGTTTACACTAGAGCGGTGTGGCAGCGACAAGCGACACACAGAGAGCGGCACCGCTGTGATGTTTACACGAGCGGCACACATCAAGCTAAGGAAAGAAAGATGCTGAATATCACATGAAAAGATCACATCAAAACAGTGGTATCAAATCTAAAACAAAACTCCCAGAACCGTACAAACTGGTACTACGCAGAAAATGGAAATGGGCTAGACACTTGGCAAGACTGAAGGATGACTGGGCCCTCTATCTAACAAAGTGGACACCACAGAGTTTTAATAAAAGAATACCACTACCAGGTAGGCCAACGGTGAGATGGAAAGACAAAATCAAGAAATGTGCTGGCATAAAATGGGTGGAGGAAGCGAATGATAGAGGAACATGGAGCCAAATCGAGGCGGTCTACATCCAGCAGTGGAGAAACAATGCCGAGACTGACCATGAAAGGGAGTCTGACTCACTCAGCAGTCAGTGAGAGTGACTGAGTTATTATTTATTAATGTATTAAAATCTTTAATCATTCACGCACTGACGCAGTCAGTCACTCACTGTCGCTGTGTGACTCAGTCACTGTGTGACTCAGTCACTGTGTGACTCAGTCAGTCACTGAGTGAGTCAGTCACTGACTGAGTGAGTCAGTCAGCGACTGCGAGTCAGTTAGTTAACACTGGTTAAGTTGGTACTCACCACTCTCATCCCCTTTAGATTCGATTGCCTCCTCTTTGTGGTCTATTGGAAACAGTGGCATGGCTGTTGTGTCATATGAGCGTCAGCTATATTTGCGGTCCAATACTAAATCTTCCCTCGCCTGCTCGGCGCGGATATTGAAACCTATCAGAAGAGATTTCCCTTCTCAAACGAATGCGTCGTATTTCAGTACCTCCAAAAGCAGTAGTGATAGTCCAGGAGAGTTCGTTCTCCTCATGGAACGGTTGCTAAACGAACAGAGCGATCCACGCGCTAGTAAGATGCGGAAACAAAACGACAGACTAACAACGCAATATTACGGGAATCCCTTGATTTGCAAAGCCCGTATTTTGCGAAATTTTCAGAATACGATCCGAAATACTGGAAATTTATCAAACTGCAGCTTTAGAAAACCCATTATACCTGTTAGCCCATTTGCTGGACTACTCACAGGAACATTTCATTTTCACGGGACCTCACAGGCTAATAATATTCTTGAAGTTGTTTCGGGCCTTGACTTGAGACTGAGTTAAAGTTTAAACTTTTAACTTATCTTGGGTCCTGGTTAACAAAGAGGACTGAAAAAACTTATTGCAACGGGGCTCGAACTGGGATTGAGAGCCATGAAAAACCTAGGCTTTATCACCAAAGGCGTTCCTTTTTTCGTAAGTACTAGCGCATGCTGTTTTTGCCGGTCATCAAAAACTGAAAAGATAAGTCAAGTGGCATTGTAGGAGTTGTCGCGCGTGACGATTTCCATGCATGTTGGCCACATTGACATTGATATGAATATTCATATCAATGGTTGGCCATCAAAATACCACACCCGTAAAGTCGATCCTGCTTTGTTGTAGATCTTGGTGGCAGGAGCGCCTTTCATTTTGATGAAATTTAATCAAATTAGGTATAAATACCGCACCGGTGGAATGGTAAGCACATATTATGCTCTTGAACACTTTGAGCTTATACTTATCAGAGGCAACTGCATAGTTGTCACAAATTACTGCTAGAGTGGCAATGTGAGGGTGCACCAGAATTCTTCATTGGAAGAGGCACTGCTTCGCATGGATTTGTGCTTATAGGTTTAAGACTGATAGGTTTTGTTTGGAGAAAAGCAGCAGTAGCTCCACCTCCGATGTTTCCAGTGAAGTCAGCATGGTAGTGTAATCTCGGCTTAGATTTCACCCCTTGAGAACTCAGCTTAATAAGAATACTAATTAGCCGTCTACACTCAATAAGCCTATTCGCCCGGTGCTAGATGTTCGATATTCCCACTAATGAGGCATCTGAGTATAATAAAAGCAGGCGAACAGCACACAGTCAAGACGTCTCACATTGTAATAATCAGCCGACCAAATCGTACCCACTCACTGGTGAAAGTTTTAGTACCGGTTGTGTTCATCTTCGAGCTAACTAATGCGGTACTAACCGGATGTCGGTTCTGATTGGCTGAAAAGTAGTTGGCTGTCTCTGCTCGCTTGGTCGGGCGCCTGCTAAACTTATATTTCCCAGACGCACAAAAAAAATCCAAACAGCTCCCCAGCGTGACCAACTTTTTACTGGCTGTCTGACCAGAAAATCATTAAAAAATAATAAATTAAGTCCTAGTAACGAGACGTCAGCACCGGGCGAATAGGCTTATTATGTTACATAGCTGAGCTGTACAGAGGAACAAAAGCTTTGATTCGAGATCATTCAGAATCCTACTGGTTACACTTGAATTCAATTCATCCCGATTCTCTGCCTCCACCTTTGAATTCAATTTTATTTAAAATTTATACAAGTACTCTCTCCACAGATTGCTCATTGAATCGGTTTCGGAGCCCGACGTTAAATAAAGGAGGCCCTCCCATAGAGTGACCTTCTCTATGGGGCATGCTGGTGCAAGCAGAAAGTCTCCTAAAGACGCACTCTAAAAAAACCCTGAGCCTAATACTCACTAGACCAATTTCTGAACCACTTCGGACAGCTTTTCTGTCACGGAGATAAGAAGATTGAATCGGAATTGACACAACTCTGTGGGTTGATTTGTATGCCTCTGTTACATATCCATTTGAAGGTGAGAATAATACAACAGCTGCTGGTCTGCATGTGGTCTATTCGACCGATATATTTTAGCTCAACAGAGAGGAGCATCTCAAGGTCCTCCGAGTAGAGGAAGCTAAAAAAGCTGGTGTAGCAGTGGATCCCATGATGAATGAGATACTTACGGTAATCAATCAAAGATAGCCCAGCGAGTAGAGCATTATGGGACAGCGGTATAGTCCAGGCGTAAAGCAAGGTGGGATAGCTCAGTGGTTACAGCACCATGGGGAGACGGGATAGCTCGATGATAAAGCCCTATGGAATAATGGGATAGTTCAGTGGTATAGTTGAATAGCTCAATGGGTAGAGCGCTATCGGATGAGAGGATAGCTCAGTGCCTAAAGCCCGATTAGATTGTGGGATAGGTTGGTGGCCACAGCATTATGAGTTAGCGGAATAGCTCGTTGATAGCCCACTATGATAACTCACTATGGGATAGTGGGCTAGCTCAATGGATAAACCCATTAGCTCACGATCATCCTAGCGTGGATAAAATTCGCAAGAATGCCCATTTCTTACTCTATGAGCTAGTCATTCAACTCTCAC
>Ga0224511_10003680_pt1 | contig 11209 bp, 3 predicted proteins | sample SF_May12_sed_USG_2_FD_169988 | JGI IMG/M metagenome (GOLD analysis project Ga0224511, IMG submission 169988) | Sediment microbial communities from San Francisco Bay, California, United States - SF_May12_sed_USGS_8_1 | ecosystem: Environmental > Aquatic > Marine > Sediment | place: USA...
GGACGGACGGACGGACGGACGGACGGACGGACGGACGGACGGACGGACGGACGGACGGACGGACGGACGGACGGACGGACGGACGGATGGATGGATGGATGGATGGATGGATTTTTATGCAATATCAATCATTATAACAAGGCATAATTATTATGTTATGTTATTTAACAAAAAAACAGGACATGAATTATAGATACTGTCTTTCACGAAAACGAAATAAAGAACAGTATTTAAGTTTTAATAAAGCTTCAGAATCGTCTCTTTTTACCGAAAGCGAAAGAAAAAAGAAAGCTAGAGACTTAAGCATAAGCTACCAAAATATATAGGCGAGATTTACGCACTAGCGATTAGTGCGCTTGTTTAGCGAGGACATCATTCGGTAGTCTACATAACTGTCCTTACATTAGAAGTTTACGATAGTCAATTTCCAGATGGATAGGTACGACATTCAACATCAGATTCGCAAAATTCGTGTTGATAGACTGATCAAAACGTTGGCAATATTTTACACAGAATCTGTCGGCATGTGTAAGTTTGAGTTCGTCGACCGCTGCACAAGACGTTAGAGACTCGGATCCGTACAACGCTTCACCGCAGAGGTATAGATAGTCTTTAGCAACAGTGGATTAAGGTGTTTAGCCTGGAGACTATTGTTGGTTACACTTAGGAAGGTGCCCCTCAGCTTCACACTTGCATCGTACAGTTGGTTCTTAGCGCATAAATATCTGTCAAATAAATCCCAAGGTGGACTTGAGCACTGGTCAGTTGTATGGGTTCACTTCCCATAGTAAATGCAAGGTCTTTTAGTAGGTGTCTTGTCCGTTGAAAACTAGGACCGCGCACTTGCCAGCGTTATAGAAATAACGCCACTTACAGAAGTAGCAATTGGATATGTCCCACATGCGGTCCATGGCAGACTTTGAAAAGGCGATCAGCGTCATGTCGTCCGCAAACGTCGGAGAAGACACATTCATGCCGTACATACATAGACCTTGGCAGCTCCTTTCTAACTCTTTAATAAGACCTTTGATGACCTTTCATACAGCTTGAGAATAACGGACGAGAGTGTAATGGCTCTATAAGTGTCCGGAGTGTCCTTTCGCTTCTTACCACCTTCGTGTAACGTGATGATTTCACCTTTTTTCCTACTTTCAGGGACATGTCCAAGACGTAGCATCCACGTGTATATATTAGTGAGAATAGGAGCTATCACACCGGAAGCAGCTAATAAATGTTCATGGCTTAAACACAAAACATTTGGGGGGAGATACGTTTAGTCGGGACTGAGGCTATGATAAAAGTTGACTTATCAATACGTTTTCACTTCTCACGCTGGCGTCACTAAAGCCGTTAAGCATTTGGTTAATTACAAAGACGCAGTCCTCTTGCAAACGCTGATACAGTTTGGGCATGCTTAATCACAGTCGGTTGTTTGTTCCAAAGTCGTCTAGTCCGCGGAAAGAATGAGTGTGTGAGGTGTTTGTTTTACGTGGGGTAGTAGGAATTCGTTGTTTTGTTTGTTTGTGAGATGACCGTGATTGTCAGAGACATGCTTGTTATGTGTTTTGTATAGCATAATGGTGCTCTCCTTATTTCGGCGTTGCTCAAGTGTAGACCACTTGAATTCTCTGAGCATGTTTGTGATACTGCTAGTGATCTCGTTAATCATTTTGAACATTTCCTGTCGCTGACCTTTGAACCATTTCTATTCTGTTTTTGAAATGTTTTTGCAATGGATGCCATATGGTTGAACAATATTCTACCTAGGGGCATACATAATATTATGGTCTGTATGCAAGCTCTTTCATTTGTTCGTTGTGTGTTTTGAAATTTCGTCGATAGACAATGTTTACACAGTCGCGTTTAATGTACTCCGGAGTTATTGTGGACAAGGGGTGGTATCCAGACGCTGGTCGCTTTTGCGTGCACCTCTTCCATTCCACCATACTCACCTGGCGTTCACGTGAGTCGCGGATCGTACCAGTTCTGTGTAATACAAAAAGTCTCCAGAGTTGGGTTTGTATGACTAAAGAATGCTGGTTGAAAATTTTCTAATTGAAATATCTGTAAACGTCATTTTGTTTCGAACCAACATACTACTGTTGTTTGCAATTTAGTCATTATATATTCTTTGATACTAGGGAATTGATTTTTAGATGTTTGTACTCACACATATATCATATCAAACGACGTCAACCTTCTGTATGGCAATATCCTGCAAAGGCATCAAAGGCAATGTTTACTTGATTTTGTAACATTTATACAATGTAACACACTACAAAAGTATCAGTAAATTCGTTTACTGTAGCACGGAAGCGTTCATCATGTGAAAACAATCAGGAATCCTTATTGTGCGCACGGGGCCGTTAAAATTGCACCATTTCATCTTTATCATATTATTGTAACATATTTGTTATTTTTATTGTATTTGAAAATTGTGTCGCAGTCTGAGAGTTTGGGCTCAATTGACGAAATAACGTCACAGTAAAATGACGTCAAAATAACGCATAAAATTATTATGGTATTTAAGAGCATTTTTACGGTGTGTGTTATTTTAGATGTTTTTTAAGAAAATACTTGTATAATATATACAATACATACATTATTAAAGATGCTAGGTCTGTATCTTTTAGGTCAGAATTGTTTACATCTTACATTTTAACCATATTTAAGCAGCGAAACCTACTCCCGTAAATATGAGAAACTGCCAAATATGGTTATTCATGCATGTAAAAATATTTAAATAAAACATGTATTTGTTGAAAATGTCTGGCCCGCAAATTCGGGTTTGTTTATTTACGTTTCGACCCATTGCGTCGAAACAGTTAAATAGCCTGACTACAATCGATACTCTCCGTGACTCGGTGGTGCAGTGGTAACGCATCCGCTTTGGGTGTAAGAGGTCTCGGGTTCAATCCCCGGCTCATGCAAGGGTTTTTATGTTTGATTTTTGTATTGTTGTTTCTGTGTTTTGAGTTTTTGTCCAAAAACACATTATTTGTCACTAAAATTTGCAATTCCTTTTGCAATGCTTATTTATTTAGTACACTTTACACATTGCAAGATTTGTGACTAATTTTAAGGGTATAAAGATACAGACCTAGCATCTTTAAATTTGCATTGGCCGTCTTCAGTTATGATGTAATAATACTATTTAATACTATAAACCATACTTTTAAAAACGATTTGTCAAAAAATATGTGTACGAGTGTATGTTTTTGCCAATTATTTTTAAATAGCTTATCGCTTTTTTAGTATCATTAGTAAATTCATTTGTTTTTATTTTAAAAGATGTTATGGTCGACAGATTTTAAGATGTTATTGTCAACATATTTTAGCAAGAGTTGACCATCATACAAATTAAGGTATGACCTTCCTAATGGACTATGAAGATTACACATTTGTATTTTTATCAAAAAATAAACAAGTTGTTTTCATTAAAATGTGATATATATTATGCTTTTACTTTTCAACCGTAGAAAAATCTTTTTAAAATGCAAGTTAACTATATTTGCTTAAATTATATTAAAGGGAAGTAAGTTTACACCTTATTACCTCCCTTAAATATGAATAAAATAAAAAAAATCAATATTGTTTATAAAATCAAAAATCCAAAAACTGAGAAAAGTTGTGCGGTGGATCGTCTTAAAATGGCATATATTTAAATAAAAAAGGTTTATAAAATCTCTACCTAGCTGCAAATATGTGAATCCATTAGGAAGGTCATACCTTAATGCAAAAGAATGTAACACTAAAAGCTATCATTTTGGTCGTTATTTCATTTTCAGAGTAGGACAGCCACTATAATTGTAGTATCCTAATTCCTATGCAATTTGTACAAAACTTGATTTCGGAAGTTCGTGTTTTTAATGTTTTTTCCGAGGCAACTACTCATACATATTTATCCATTAGGTACTTTTTATTGTTATCTTACATTTTTATTTTCAAATTTATGCTAAATTTACTTCGTAGCACATTTTACATAAGTGTCATACGTCTGCTTCAAATTTAGAGTAAATTTTGCATTTAAATGTACATATGTTTGGGTTAACCGCTGTCCAAAACTGGCTGGTCTTTACATCTAAAAATAAATAAAAGTACTTTATGTTGTTTATATTTATAATATACAGTTTTATCTTAAAATGCTTAAAACATATAACCTGCCTATAAACACTTAATTCGTAAAAAATCTTTTGAATCCATGCATACTTATTATATAGACCCTTATATCTATCATAATAAAGAGTTAATGTGAATGGGCCCCGCTCCAAGGTCGACTGACGTCACTTCAAGCGGACGAACGCTGTTGTGGTAGTTTGTCAGCAGATACGTCTCTAAAGCACTCGCGTTCCCAACGTCGTATGCCGTCATGGCCGGAATTAAAACAAGATAAAATAGACGTTTGCATAACAGCAATCCTGAACAATTAACACTGTCGTGTTTCAAATCAACAACATTATATATTATAGAAATACAAATTGTGTCGATATTAAAAATGTAAAAGTTTACAAAAATCTGAACTGACGCCATGTTACACTTTATTAAACATTCAATAAAGAATATTACCTAACAAATTTCCAATTAATTACATCGCGATCAGTCATTTCTATTAATATTTCAGTATAGAGGGATGTAAATTGCTGTTTATTTTGCATACTTATATATTATGGGCCGGAGGCCTTATTGTTGAAATAAATGAGTTGAGTTGAGTTGAGTTGAGTTGAGTTGAGTTGAGTATTGAGTGCCTGCGTTTGAAAGCAAGTTCCATTTTCTAGTACATCTCTAAATGCTAAATAAACAGATCAATGAACATGTAAACACATGAAATCATAACGTATTGTCATTGAGGATTTAAGTGGCACTCATGCATATTCCGTATACAGTCGAGTTTATAAATAGAAAACTAACGAATCGAATTTACTTTTAAACAGGTCAGCTATGTAATATCTTATAGCTAGTGGGTTTCATGTAAATCGTCTTTAGGTCTGTGGTATAGGCGATGCGCTGTCACGCTGACGTTTTGGGTTCAATTCCCAACAGATGCGTATTTATTTTCATTCAGTTTTATGACACAGGTGAGTTAAAAAGAATTATTTTAAAAACGACACGAATAGACTTTGTCATTAGTATATATGTACATAAAACACAATAAAGCAAAAAAAATGTTTTTAATTCTTCTTGCGGTTTTCGAACTCTACCCGATGGTGTGACAGGCGCTCGCTCATACCGCTGTACTAATAAGTTCTATCTACTATTGTGCATGTCAATAACCTTATATGTGATAAAATCCTATACTCGACTGTCGATTAAAGCCGACTAAACACCCGAACTAGCTTACGATTGTTTCCGAACAGTGATGAGTGCCACTTAAAACCTCAATGACAATACTTTTACAGTTATTTGGCTTGCAATTGATAACATTTCTAAATTTTCAGCATTTTAAAAACAGAAGTCTCGATGTATAATACCAAAGAGAGTTATAATATAACATAAGTTTAAAAAATTTCAGATTTGCATTTTACATGAAAAACAACCCTGTAGTTATCTTAGTAATAAACGTGCCGCTTGATGTTGCTTCTTTTAATTTAGTTTCGTCTTTATGTATACATGTACCGACATTTCTAAACAATCAACTGCCATACATTGTTTTGTGACATATAACAAAGTCATTGGACCCTGTGATAGCAACATATCCGGTAATGTATTCGTCCACAGATGCCATCACAGCCTAGATGTCAGTCCAGTATGATGTCTCCGTTTAGCAGTCCCCCAATAACGACCTCACAGGCTACTTTATAATATATTGTACATACAGTTTTAACCTCATATAGTGATTGGATTATACGTGTAGTAAACAATTTAAAGTTGGTTGCAAAACATGTTAGCCCTAAACAAACCTGCTATTAATTTCGCTTCTCCGTTACTACTTGATGTTTAATAAGGCTAAGTGTGAGGTATATTCTAGGTAGATTTTAAGTTCTGCTTGACCGCGTTAAATCTATTGTTTTTGGCGAATACAATGTAATGCTATATTTTATTACTAAACAACGATACTTTTTAGATTATAATTATCTTTAAGTAAAATCGTTTCAACATGACTGCTTGTTTATGAACACGAACATTTTCGGTGTTTAGCTCTAGTTGTCCTACTTAAGAAAGGTCTCTGAACAATTTCGAGGGGGGATTTCCCGGGAGGGGAAGTGTCCGTAATTCTTAAGGAATGCTTCTCTTTATTATGACCAACTGATCGTCTAACTTATTTTTTAATATAAATTCAATATTCGTAAGATTAAAAACATACCTGACGTGAACAGTACTTAATTAATAACGCAATACGTATAATGTAACATGCATTTTGCCCCTTAAGACAGTTTTGTGATTTACACGTTTATGAAAACGTATTTTAATAATTCAAAGACAATATAACGAAATATGACCTTTTAAAATTACTTTATACTTATTATAATGCATTGGCATCGTTTTACAATAAGTGTCTCAAATTGCAAACGTATTGTAGCATTGTACTAACACGTTATTAATATGAAAACTGTCCTTGCAATGTGCATTAAATGAATAAAACACATAGGCACACGCCATTATTTTAATACTAGTGATGACAAATGTTTTGCTGTTTATTTCCCACATTGTACTTACACTTATTTAATATAAAAATTGTCCCTTCAATATAAATCATACAACATAAATAATACATAAATTGAACACATGTTCACCAATAATTTTTATAGTACCCTTTAAAATGACAAAAGTAGTGTTTCCTACATTGTACTTACACTTTACATGAAATTTGCCACTTCAACATGTATTATACAATCCGAACAAATGTGTACATGTACTTATTTAACATAAAGTATTTAACAACTTTTTTGTGGAGTGAACAAAAGTAAGTACTTAAAGAACTAACCACACAATGCATTGGCATACTAGCTAGTAGTGTGTTTCAGTTAGGTTTCTAGGTCAATGTTTTAAATGTTGTTTAGTTTATATATGAGCATGCATGGAGTATTCATTAATCCAATGTAAAAAGGAGTTGTACATAGCATGTTCGTAGTATTATAACAAAAGTTGGGCTGGTATTCGACTTCAATAATGTTGATATTAACAAAGTTTTTCACCATCAATAATTTGGCACAAATGTTAACATTCATTAGATGGAATGTCGCTGCCAATAAAACAATTTAAATCATATATGCACATAAACGAATAAGCGTATATGAATATTTGATATATTATATATATGTTATTAATATTATGATTGACTGATAGTAAATGTTTATTAAAAATTAAACATTTTAACAACATGAAGAAGTATCAAGTGGTAGATACGATGGTTGTTTAATACAAAATGAGACAGCGCTTAAACCGTTTTGATTTCCTCAAAGTAGACTAAAGTTCAATATTGTAGTAAAATATAACTTATGCCCTACCTAGTATTTGTCTAAATACCATATGTTTATAACAACAAATTTAGGAATGACTTCGTTTTCAATAACCATAGTAACGCACTATCGCTCGTTCACAATTTTGTAGAAATGCCATTTTTTATATCTAATAATATATTTCAATTATAACAATACCTAAAATGAAACTTACAAATTATCTAAAGCATGTTTTCTGAATGTTTATTGAAAATATTACAAACATTTTACATGTTGTCATTGAAAAATGACCATTGAAAAAGAATTGCACACAAGCAACAGAAACATCAACATTTAATTGCAAAGACAGAATAGTGTCAGACAAAGAAAACGTCGTACATACGTTGTCATTTTAACTGTTAACGTAAGAGCATTTTTTAAATAGAATATAATCAGTTTTATTTTATTTTTGTATTGATAGTTTTTTTAATTATTACAGGAACAATTCTGCGTTTTTTAAGGAACATACATCATTGTTGTCTTACTTTTATATTCTATGATATGATTGTGTGATAACTGCTTCAATAACATCGTGGCGTTTAAAAGTGTGTGGGGGGGAGGAGGGGGTTAAAAACAGGACCATAGCCATGTTGCCATAGCTGTGCGATGGAATTGTCTAGTTCTTGAAGGTCTTCAACGCCGTATGGCGTCACGAACGGAAGGTAAACTAGATTACAGACATCTACATAACAGTCATTCACTTCTTACAATAAACCATTGAACACCATCAACACCATAAACTATTTCATAAATATATGATGTGTTGTTTACAAAATGTAAACGAGTGCATTTTGCCTGAAATCTACTTCAATATTCACGACTTAGGAAAAAAATGTGTCGGAACCTTCCTCGGTGTGGCAAAATAGTTAAATAAACCGGCTTGATCCACTTCATTATAGATTCTATAAAGAACATTTCATAACAAATTAATTAATTACTCCGCTAACACTCATTTCTTTGAATGCGTCCGTACTGAACACCTTCATTTAGGAATTTACTGAAAGCAAATGATATTTCCGAGTACATCTCTAAATGCTAAGTAAACGGAACAATGGACATGTAAACACTCATGTGTTATAACATTATATCAAAAACTTCCTCCATTAACGTATTTGAATGGTAATTTTGCACGCAAATGATAAATCGTTTAAAAAATGTTTACCTTCATAGAACAAACAGATAATAAATGAGTTTTAAGCACTGGCATTCATTAAACGATTTTGTCTTTTTATCTCATAATAAGCGCGTCAACTTTGCTTCTTATATTTCTCGGACAAGATCATTTGATTGATTAAATTTCACTAGTCACATTTATTATCCGAATCTTAGATATATAGTAATTAAAATGCATGCTAAGGTTACACAGGCATGATCCAGGCAACGTCATCTCACCATCTAAACAGCGAATTACTTTGTTAACAAACTTTCTCACTACGCATTGAAGATAACGTAATAAAATATATACTGTTACAATCCCACTTTACTGTGACTTTAGAAATCACAAAATGAGGTGAACTTAAAAGTTTATTTTTCGGCTATATTTTAGGTTTCGTCCCCTCCCCTAACTTTTTATTAAACCGATGAAAGGGAAAGCCTTCCCCTAACTTTTCAGTCTGATCTATTTTGGCTTAAACTGATAGATATAAGATACGTAGGGGATGAATGCTTTGGGTATACAGGCCGTTTCTTGGTTGTATACTAAATATATAATAGGTTTTATTTTTCGAAAGAAGTAATCTTGTGAACAAAAATAATTGATGTTTTTACTTTCATCAACATAAATATCTTATGAAAGGCAGTTGGTATTTTTTATATTCGACAAAGTGACATTCCTTTTTCTTTTTTCCTAATATTACACACAGTACAAAACACAGACTTCTTATAGCGAACGAATAAAATAAAATTGCATCTGATACGAAGTGGAGTCTTATTGGTTTTAAGATATCACAGCTAATATGGCGATGGCATAAACTGTTTAATAGTGTTTCGGCTAACCATTTACACAAAGGTTGGTAGGTGTCGGGGTGTTTTATTTTTCCCATGGAAATACGTTCTTCGGTGTAAAAATCTATGGAACCCCACAACTGTTTGTTTGCAGTGATTTTCTGGGAAGGGTTGGATTACCCGAAACACAGTTAATCATCTATAAAGTTGGATAAACATGTTTTACTAATATTTGACTTATGACTGGTTATCTAAAAAATATTTTATATCAGATTCACCACATAACTTTCCCGCAATTTCCAAAATTCTTGGTTGCATGTTTTCCATTGACAATAGGCGTTTTTTCTGGTAACATCTAACCGCATAACGTAATCTTAAAACAAAATAACAGTTGTGATTATAAAACTCAGCAGACATGACGGTTGCTGAAAAAAATTCATCTCAAATTAAAGTGAAACTGCAAGAATACATAGAATGGGAACACTATTAATTGTGATTTGCACTATCTCTCTCTATATATCACAAGAATGATTTAAGAATTATTACTCCAAACTGTTTGCTCCACCTACAACTATCGCAGAAAAGAAGCTCACTGTCAGAATAGCCTGAAATATGAGGAATGACACAAAGTTAAATCGATCAAAGATGAAAGCACACTCTTCATACGTGTAGGTTATGTTTGTCGTATTGTTAATGTCCGGGATAACGCTGTTTCGCCACGATTTTGGCTTGCTCTCGGTATGTGGTGCCGTTTTCTCACCTTCTTGTTTTTCAAAGACTTCATCAGTGACTGGCTCTACAGGTCTTCTGCAACAAAATTTTGATGGGTTAGGATAAACGATCATGATTTAAACATAAATAAATGATGATATGCCAGTGATAGTTAGTTGTTAGTGGCTTAGAACAATATTTATGTCATACTATGTTATGTTCTTACACAAAAGCTAAGATTAAGTAACATTTATATTTGGACTTCTCAATATAATTAATTGTAAAAAAGCGCAACACTTCCGAATAAAGTCAGAACGCTAAAAGTATGTTAGGTCAAACTTAGTTTTCTTCCAAGTGTAACATACCTGTAGCATGCCAGTTTTGCAAACTGAGATACCAATTTCTGTGTCCTAGGTCCTGGGCGATAGCCCTTTGCGTGGTACGAGTGGATCTGACACGAGACGACCGTGAGCACGGTCTCGATGGAACAGATGATGAACACCAGCAGGAGGTAGACGCCTGGAGATTACACGGTCAATTTTGTTTTCACATAACGCTACTTTATCTACGTGGTTATTATGCTTAATCAAATTATTACATAACCATCAAACGTTAATCTTACGCCTTAAAAGTTATGAGTAAGAAGGCATCCCTCTTGTCTGGGACATGTAAAGGAGAGGTACGGGAGTAAGATTCGTTACCTTTGTGTAATGAGCACATGGCCAACACTAGATAAATATCTCCAATTGAACATTATTTTTTACTGTAAATTTTTGTTTATATTTTACCATTCCTGATATTCAGCGCAATAGGTCCTATAATGTTTTGTTGTGTTTCAGCAGCTAACCATCTAGTAATGACTTCAGTGGTGTTAATGGGTTAGCCCTCGTGGTTTGATTATGTCCTTCAGTATGTGTAAGGATAAATGGTAGCTTTTAACTTAACAGCCTTTAATTAAAGTATCTGTATGCTACTCACAATCAATACCAATCTACTACAAGCATATTTATTCATTCAGGCATCATTTGACCTTAGAGACCAAACGTGTCACAACAGACAGAACTGTGCGTACTTTTTGTTTTACATTTCCGAACGTATGCATAATGGATAGTTCCACA
>Ga0224511_10003681_pt1 | contig 11208 bp, 11 predicted proteins | sample SF_May12_sed_USG_2_FD_169988 | JGI IMG/M metagenome (GOLD analysis project Ga0224511, IMG submission 169988) | Sediment microbial communities from San Francisco Bay, California, United States - SF_May12_sed_USGS_8_1 | ecosystem: Environmental > Aquatic > Marine > Sediment | place: USA...
CATGAAGATACAAGAAAAGCTGTTTTAGCTATTTATCATAACATTGCTAGTTGATTATACCACAATAGCTGAATATGTATTCTTAATCCGTTTACTGTTCACATGCTAAGTGGGTGTTGTTTTAAACACATTACTATAATTTCAAACTACTTTATTTATATGACAATAATGTTTAAATTCGTTTATTTCTTTGAAGACAATGATAACATAATAAAAGTGGGTTTCCGTAATGCGTATACGTGGAGGCGAATACCATTCTTTGTAACCGCTCGGTTAACCGATTCATAGTTAAGGATATCTTTATGATGATTATTCTGTCCATACATGTATTTCACCTTACACATCTTACTGTACTAGTATTTGGGCACTTTGCAGCTTAAATGTATATGTCGATAAATCAACCACAGTATGTACGCTGAGTCACTTAAAATATAAAAACCTTGAACTTTATTTTAGTTTTTCCTGAAAATGTCCATTTTCATTAATTTGCAATTGAAACAAAACGTCTAGAATAAAGAGGCTGAAATCTTCGAAAAGAGAAGTAGAACGTGTGTTTCATTTTAATTTAATACGCATTACTCTTTTTCACAAGATAGCATAATAGAAATACTGAAACAAATTTGAGAGTAAATGGTGTTTAATACCTAAAGTAGGTCGATTCCGAAATTTAATCGCATAAGCTTAACCGAAATCATCGCTCTCGATAGCTTCTGTCCAACGCGGTATAAGCGGACTAACCTGGATATTTTTACATGGTGATGCGTTAGCATGAACGCATATACCGTTGTAATATAGCTTAAATTTATTGACCCCGACTTGACCTTCCAAATTAGCATCTATTAACGATCTACACCCCACCTTTTTACGATCAATACCACGCATTTCCCCCATATCGGCAATTTACGCATGCAAATGACAAATCAATCGTGCTCTGTAGGATCAAGGCTTGAAATTATCTACTTAATTCGAACATCCGTTAGTGGAAATGCTAGATAGCCTAATCAGCAAGGCATGGGTATCGCCTTTTGTTATGACATGAAACAAATTACTTAGTATGGTGGTTCGAGTCTCACATTTTTTCATTATTTTTTTGGTTCAAATATTATATTTTGTGTTTTTTTATTTTTATTTTTTTTTGTATATTTTTTTCATTATAGTTTAATTTTATTAAATAATACAGCAGAGCTAAAGCAGTGAACACCAAAACAAACAACATATTAAAAATATAATTAAAACCAACAATTTACAAAAAAAATCAGTCACGAGATTAACGAAATAGCACGGGAAACTCAATGGTTTACTTTACCTTGCCACTCGACCCAAGGTCGATTTGATAACACTAATATAATAATTGAAAAAGAAATCTGGTGAGGCTCGAACCCGCGACTTTCGGATCGCAAGCAATGCTCGCTCACGCTTCGACCAAGCCGTCACTGTCCAACATCGTAATCGTATTGAATATTATAACATTTTTTATTGTTTAAACAAACGTGCACGATGTCAAACGACTTTCACCGATTGCATTTACGAAAGCTAATTGAACGTTCTTAATCGACAGATAATATATTCTTGCATAAAGGTCAAGTCGGGGTTAATAAATTCGAGCTATACGTTTTAAGGAAATGATGACAACAACATCTTAACTTTTTTGTGTCGGTAAAAGAACATAAATCATAGTATGTTGTTTAAACATTTAATTTAATTATAGAATATGCTGCATATGCTGGCGTTATATAAATATCACAGAGCGTACACGAAAGACAAAGTGTGCTAACCAATTTACTGTAATTGCTTAGACAATGCTCAAAACATAAAATTATATATGTGATATGTGATCTACTCGTATAAGATGTTATCTTAATGTTTTTAGTTATTTTGGACTATTTCAACTCATCTCTTTTGTAACAAAGTTCATAAAAAAAACACTTATCAAAGCACTGTTTATTTCTGTTGCAAAATAATTTCACGCTGAAAAATATTTATGTTATATTAATGTTATCATTATTGTTCAAACGTGAATCCTCTTAAACGCGTTCCGAATAACTAGAGTATAAATAAAAAATATTTGTTCGAAAAGAACAACTTAATATCAACATTTTCAGTTGTTTGACGCTATTAAACTCCGAACAACGTTGTTGCAGCACATGCATGCATAAATATACATGCCTGTTGTGTTTCGATTTTTTGAAATCTATTTTCAACGACATTTGCAATGCTTCCATAAGGACAACATGGTGCTAACAACGTTGTTGCAGCACATGCATGCATAAATATACATGCGTGTTGTGTTTCGATTTTTTGAAATCTATTTTCAACGACATTTGCAATGCTTCCATAATGACAACATGGTGCTATAATGAACATTATTTTGGAGGTTTGGTTCATTTACAACGTGACTTGTTTACATTTGAAAATGGAGTTCTGCTCATGCGCTAGGGGGCGTCAGTGGTGTGGCATCATTCATTACCACTTATGAACAGCTTCAATAAAACAGAGGCTGCTGTTTTCTCGTGCAGGCTATGCTTCCTGAGGGCTTTCCCTTTCATTAGTTTTATATTCTATATTTGGAAATAAATATGTGTCGAATATGACATCGCTTAATAGCACTAATGAACCTACACTGTAAAGTAATTGTGTTTTGCCGCATAAATACGTGCTTTTATTTAATGTTCGAAGCGCTAAACGTCACGTTGGAAATGTTTTGTTCATTGCTGGTATATTTCTACTTATTTTGTTTATATATTTCCACACTATATCGGTCCTCGAACAAGCAAACACACTCATCATCGGTATCAGTGGTGGGACATACTCCACGCCGAAATATATACGAAACGAAGTACTTGAATATTTGAATTAATATCTACATGCTAACACAATGTTATCAGTCGCGATCTCAATTTTTGTTTCCATTTTAAGTTTTTTAATTACTTTCAAGCCTAAATGCTTTTTCTATCAGGAGTCCATTCAAACTATAATTGGTAATTTGTCATGGATGTAGGGAGAGCATCAGTAAGCATAAATATTGAATGAGTGTAGTTACTTTTAATCATGGATATTTTCTCTCTTTTTAGCAAAGAAACCTTATAGATTCAATGTCTTGTCTGTATACTCCAACAGTACAATCATCATGTAGTTGGTTGAACAATTTGAAACTTAGGCCAACGATCTTGATTGTTAAGCCTTCAAATGCATTGAGTACTAAATGGTGTGTCAGTATAATAGTTACAAAAACAACTGTATTTTATGTATGTGAAAGTAACGAGTGAATTAAACTACTTACAACCACGTACTGAAAAATGTCTTTGACAAACACGTGTAAAATTCATGATATCTTCTACATCTTTCATGCGATGAAACATGGTTATCTAATTGCAAATACCATCGAATACGTTTTACTGTTTCGCAACTCATTTTCCATGAATACATATAATATGTTATAGCTTTAAAAATATATTGTGTTATTTGTATAATTCGGTATATGAACAAGCTTTTAAGAAAATTGTATACGAGTTTTATATAACTAGATGTACTACTAACTCAATATTTACAACCTATATAAGGGAAGGACTAACTTGTCATCTATAAGTGTGTTGAACTTGAACCAATACAACACACTGGTGTACATATGCATACATGCAACTATCAAGGCTACCAGACAAGGTGCCTAATAACAAAATACATGTCTGGAGCAAGTATTCTATACCAGAAATTGACGCCCATGGAATATCAGTACATGCCGGTCTAGGTGTTCAAAACGGTACAACTGTAAACTGGAAATGTTAGCGTAAAACATTTCCCGACCACATAATTTAAAATGGTATTACAATTAACGTCAGCCTACATGTCATGGTAGTTGGTTTGAAATAAGTTTTAATACTCGAACGAGTTTTTACAACGACAATGAAATTTCATTGTCTTTTTAAGCTGTTTAGATAATGTTCTGAAAAGCGCTCTGACATATACCGCCATAATTATCATCGACCGTACCAGGATGGTAACTCAATATTTGTTGAAAACCAATTATGAAAACCATATTCCAAACATTAATTATTATGTATTTGCGATGCTAATTACGTTTTTACCCGCAAATACTGCCAAAATTAATGTTAAAAAGTCAACCAATGATTATATGAGTACACTTGTAAACAAATAAATGTAGTCATTATGGTGATAGAAACACATTTGGTCTTTTGGTTCAAAACAGTAGAAGTTTTTTATCAAAAGAACAGTGCAGGGTTGTCGGAAAAACATTTTGCAAATGAAATTGAGTAAATACTTACCAGTAGTTTCAGACAACAATGTACTCGAATAACTGCGGTTTGTAACCTGCATAAATGTTACTGGCAGATGAAGCACACGCGCAACTTTATCTCAAAGGAATTCTATTTAAACATGTATTTCCAAGATTAGCATTTATAATTGCATTCCCATATACTCATTACAACATTTGGTAATCGATTTATAATCGTGCGTTTCAGCATTCTACATCACTTCTTTAAACAAAATATACATAGTAAGGGCCGTCTTAAAAGAACGATATGACATAAATGCTGACATTTAACATGAAACAATTACATACATGTGTACATACAAAGAGCACGATGTTAAAGCTTAAACAACACATTCAATTTTAATTTGTCTTTCGCAAAGTGTTTCAAAATGACAACAATTATTAAGAATGAAACAATTATTCTGCGGAAAATATAACACGTTTAAATTTTAAACAAATGTTTATTTTACAATGTTTTTGTGTTTTCGTTAAGTACAATGTACTCAATGACATGATATTGCATAGTCGTCAAGCAATTTTAACGAAAAACATTAAGGACGAGTATTATCATTATTACGATTTATATGCTAAGCATTCCTTTTTTGCTGAATCACTAGTAATCACTATTTGCGAATAATTCAATTTCTTGGCTAAATTTATTTACAAATACAGAGTCACAGACAATGAAATGCATTACCGTCTTTTCCAGAAAGGCTTTTATAATCAAATTGGAGGCCGAGTGCGCCTTTGAACGTTGTCTTTAACAAAATTATTATTTCTTTGGTGATATTAATGACATCTGTAAAAATGTATTCTTTTTGTTTGTGTCTGAGTTATGGCAAATGCGTTTTCATGCTAAATGCGGCTAAACTCAATAACCATAAACAAGACTTGGGCTTACTGACATGTCTTATTCAATACATGTACAACGCTTTAAAGTCATTTGTAATTAATGAGTATCATTGTAGGCATTTGCTATTGCTGTAACCGTTAAATGTACCTTATTTCGACCAAACGGCATTTTAGATGGTCCGACAAACTGGTTGTGGATACGTCATTGAATGTCTACCATGTTGCAAAATATCATAAATATTTTTCACGAAGTGTACACTTTGTAGTTTACTATCTTTGTGATCGTAAACATTTTCAGACAATTTTAAGCCATCCGTTTGTAGAATAATTTATGCTTCACAAGAACAATAATAAAAATCCCAAAAATAGCAGTGTTGTCTTTTTCGGTGAGCAAATAACGCACTACAGAATATTTATTCTGTCATATGTGATGAGTGTATTTTGAATGCGTCTTCAATAAAACACTCATAAAACGTGTCTATTCGTAATAAAATAGATGATGGCGAAGGAAAAAGGTAGAATCATGTTTTAAAATACCATATATGTCATTGAACAGTTTATAAAAACGGCGCAATATTCGCTAGTCAGCACTCTTCGAATTTATAAGGTATTGATCACTCGTTTCCGTATGCTTTATGAACTTAAATTGGACATAAAACAAACGAACAGTGATTAAACAATTTGACTTATGTTATTTACATTACATTTAATGTAAACACACACCTTATACTAAGGTGAAAGACGTAACTGTGATTTTTTTCATTGACAACCCCTAATTAATTATTTACTGTTTACATAATGTAATGCATATACAGTTTCGAAAAAAATCAACATTAATAAATAATTGTAATTATACATTCAAGGTTGCATGTACCCGACAAGGTGAACATAAGCTCATACTTGTCTGCAAATAACTGTCTCTACTACTGTACTAGACATTTAGGCCCAAGGGAACTCAGTACATTGTTTTATCGGTCTCGGTTCGAATAAAGAAACAACCGTAAAATGTAAGTGTCAGTCAGTGTAATCCTATTTATGCCCGGATAATTTAATATTTTTATTTCAAAATCAAAGTAATCTAACATTTTGTAATTGTCGGTTTATTAAATCGGTTTGTTATAATCGCGAGACTTTTCTGTGATTTTTTCTGTTACTAGTACTCTGTGTATAAAGACGCTAAACAGGAATAATACCACGGTCACATGTTCATTTTTTAATTTGTTTATAATTTATGATAATTTTTATATATGAAATTAGGAAAAATTGCTTTACACAGATAATTTCGAATATTTAGTATGTCGTTAGTAGACATTGTTGGAAATAAAGAAATTTGTTTTTCTTTCTACGAGAAAAGAACTATCGTATGACCTTTTGGTTGGTCTATCATAGTCCATGTGATCTCACAGTTTGTATATATTATCTTTTGATAGGTTGATTTGTAGACATGGTTGGAAATAAAGAAACAAAATGTGTCGTTTATACCATTGAAGATAAAAGAAAGAAAGAAAAAACTGTCGTAAGGCTTTTTGGCGAAGTTTTATGTTTCATGTGATCCCCCAGTTTATATATATTGTCTTTTAATAACAGCAATATAACGCAATGTCTATATGAAAGTGTCACATACTTTGGCGTGAACGTTATGTGTCGCAGTTGATTTATACTCCTAGTTATACTTAGTGAAGGTTTAAGCGTGGCCTAACGTTTTTGAAATGTTATGAATGTTAAAGTCACCAGAGCACGGTTTAGGCATTAACATGGGAAAAAATATAAACTATCCCCAAAAGTCTAAATAACTGCGTTATAGAGCATAAACAATAGGTACCATGTTCTTGTTTTGAAGACAAAATGTGCACAAACCAGGACATTTCCAATATACCATTCATTATGAGGGGAATTCATTTTCTTGTCCACGGACACAAAAAGGATTTACCTCATATTACATGCATTTTTCACCCTTTTAAATATGTAGTCACGAAATATTTTAGTGTCAGCCATTTTACACCACATTTCTTTGCTAAGACTCTTACCTAAATCATATTTAAAGATAAGTACTTTTCAACCCAATTTTCTGTGCTCTAGCTCCTTTAAATACAATGTATGTATCCATATTGAAAGAAACATGTTGGTGGGATATGCAGGGAAGCATATACATTTACATATTTGAGAAATGATGATAAGATTAATAATGACCTCTTTGAGGGTGGCAGTGCATTTTGTCAAGCCGAGGAAACACTGTTGACCGAGACGTTAGCACTGTCACCCTCAACGAGGTCATTATTTACTTTATTTTACCGAACAATAAGCAAACTACAGTGTAACTCAACATTTTTTTATTTCATTAACTGGATCAATAACAATTAAAACTCAACCCAGATAAAAGTGACAACTTATGTCGTTGGGTAATGGAATCAGCTCTAGAGAAGGAAAACAATGCGTCCACCTACCATGAGTATGTTAATTCCCGTACTTCTCAGTACGTGCCAGGGTAACATTGGGCACGCGAGGGCAATACTGCCAGGAGACAGTAAAATATTGCCCTCTAACGTCACAATAGGCTATATAGAAATTAAATCACTTAAGGTATAATAAATTATTATAGTATGTACACGCATTTTAGCTGTATTGTGTTTAGGACGACGTTAGTGTTTTTCGTATTTAATAAATACACTTTTTGATATCATCAACATACAATTAAGTAATGAAATAGTCAAATTTTATGCATACATCGACGATTTTTGTAATCTCGTAATACACCACAGTTGAAGCATTTTGACCTTTTTCTATCGAACGATAGAAAATGACGTAAAACATTTGTTTGTCTGTATTGCTACTGAACAGTCCTCTCATAAAGCGTCGTTTAATATACATAAATATTACTTTAATATTCAGCTTGGGAATAATAAACGTAGATTTAAATGAATTATATGTGTGATTACAGACGTCATTTATCAGACTAATATATAGGCAAACCAACCGTGGTTTATGTTGTTGAAATATGTAGACAGATCGTGTTTATCTATGCTTGAAACGACGTTATTTCAAATAATTGTTTTACACATTTTAATGTCAGTCTCCAACATGTTGATAAAACTACCAATCAATATAAATCAGACCAAGATAAATATAAATGACAAACTACTTTCGATTGATGCAAAGAGTGGACCGCCAACTTCGACTTATTTGACTGTGTTATTAAGAGCATAGCGATACATTTGTTAAATAGATTGACTCCGACACATGCAATCAGCTGTCTAAAGGTTAACCTTTAAATTCAACGCTTTTACGTGTATTTTCTTTAAAATATAACAAGTATGTATCATACATTGTCTCGTCTTTTCATTGTATCATTGTTTGCACGATCAATGCTAATTGGGTATGGTGAAAGACAAGAAGGCTTTCGGTATCTATGTCAAAAACATACAATTGCTAGGACCTTTTGACAATACTGACTGTATTATTTAACTTCAGTCTGTGGCGCGAACCTGCGTCAGAAGCAGGAAGTAGGTCAGCAGAGACAGGCGATTCCCCATACACAGTTTGTTCCCGTTTTCATACTGCTACAACAAGGCTTTGCACAAGTAAATGTAGGTACGCCTGTTTTCCTATTGTATTGTATAGTGTAGATTTCATGGTGCAGAAGTTACAATTTCCAAATCATTGCAGCGAGAACACGTGTATGGCAACATTATCTAACAATTAGCTATCAGCCACGAGAATGTGTGTATTGATCTTAAGCACAAGATTCTTTAATGTACATATGAATACATTTTTATAGAATAATTCACTAGACAAAAAGTTATTTAGAAAACAATTCGGCACGGTGGTATTTAAATTATTTTTAAAGAACAAAGAGAAACGTGCGTCGCCTAATGAATTTAATATTCATTTATACTAGGAGATCTAAATGCACTATAAATAGGCGTGTATGGAAATTACATACATAAACGTGAACGAGAGTCTCCATCATACAATGTTTAATAAGGCAAACGAGAGACTTTACCCTTGTCAGAGTATTATTACAACTGTGGGGGCTTTGCAACGCAACATTGGTTTATATTTAGTTTATAAGTCAATCTATAACATAAAAAACAACCTATTTTTAATTGCTTTCTTTCTAATTTCAATATACATGGACGTTAATTCCATTGCGGAGATAATAGAGTTACGGTTTGTTTCGGGTAATTCCATTTACTCCGTGTAAAGCATAGGGCTTTCACTACAGGCACCATTTAGTTCGGTTTAAAGCAACATACAGTAGTTAAAATTTTAGTTAAAAAAAGATACGTGTTTTAATTGCGTTTTGTCTCTAGGTAAGAGACATTTGAGTGTTGAATAAATTGTACCACTATTTCCGTTTTCAACCGTATATCATTATGGTATTTTTCACTTAACCCTTACAATTCACATATATAGATTATGACATTTAAATGGATTGGGAAATCGTACAATTTGGTACAAAGCGATTTCAAAAACAAGTGTGCTGCTTTGAGCATCAATGTTCTAATTCACGTGAGTCTTGAGGAATCCATAAAACAACATCTTTGGCCAACTACGTGACAGACGTCCTTTGGAGAAACCTTGGGCTGGTGTCATACCGGATATTAAATCCCTATATGAACCATTGAAAATAATGACTATTTGACTCAGTAACATATCAAGATAGCTGTGTTATTTGCATTGCGCGCGTAACCACACTAAATGCGGAACCTAAACATACATATCACGCACTTAAAAAGTCAGTAAAAAGTCTGTAGTTGATATATTACCACAATTTGCCCAAACGGGATAATTTGTTAATTACCATGGCTTGGTGGCAAGTCGTGGAGAAAATACCAAAATGTCGTGTTTATGAAAACAATATGATATTTGGTATAACTGCAATATACCTACAATATATGCAAACGATACTTTATCTGCACTGCGCTCAAATTAATGTAAACACTACGCATTCATCAACATAAAGCTATCGCTATGGTCCAACACAATGTGTGTGTTAATCGTGATATTCGGCGAACTGTATGTATCAAACATAGTATATCTTATTTTACTGAATGTGCACATTGATTTGACTATTAAAAGGGCAATTGGGCATGTGGCTTTATCTCCAATGTTAAAAAAAGTTGCTAGGCTTAGTATATTAATCAAATGTGTTGGAATAGATTAATTGATACAGGTATGTGAGTCATATAACTATTTTCCCTTTGTTAACAGACTCTGTTCGAACACGGTAGTAAACTGATAAAAGTAAATTAATTCATCAGTGACTCTTTAAATACAAATAAATTTTATCAACATATTGTGTTCACATATTTTTACATCTGAACCTGACTGATGTTTAGTTATATTCGTAAAGCCTCTGTATTCTATGGAATTCAATATTTGAGATTGACAAGACATACTGTTTTGTTATTCATCCAAACCTTTGACGTATTGGCCAAATCATTTGAAAATACAGAGTCTTAAACAAGAACAAGAGCCGGTCGAACCGGGTTATGCTCCCCGAATAGGTATTGGACACAGAAAAGTAATTTGTCGAAAATAGTTGTAAAATCCGACTTCAAAAAACAAAGTTAAGGGCCGGACACGATTTTGCTACAAGGTCATGCTGTGACCTTGGCTTTCAAGGTAGCAACCCAAATGTTGCGCGTGACACGTCGTCTCAAAATGGTGATCATTTCTGTGAAAGAATTTTAAACTCCGACCTCAAATAACGAAGTTATGGGCCGGACACGATTTTGCTTTAAGGTCGAGCTGTGACCTTGACCTTCAATAAAGCGACCCAAATTTTGTGCTCGACACAAACTCTGGTGATCATTTATGTGAAATAGTTTAAAAATCAGACTTCAAATAACAAAGTTATGGGCCGGACATGATATTGTTGTGACCTTGACCTTCAATGTAGCAGCCCAAATGTTTCGGGGAGCATACTTACGTTAAGAAAAAAAAAGCCTTCATTGTAATGATTGGTGGTGCCATGCGGTTTTAACCTAACAGTATGTGGTGTCCTTACATTAGTATTATGGTGGCTGATTTGTGCCATGTCGTATTATCGTGTTTTCGAGGCGAAAAGGCGAAAGGTCGCCACG